>Ga0208044_1000024_pt1 | contig 204512 bp, 153 predicted proteins | sample Sb_taG_8_FD_187712 | JGI IMG/M metagenome (GOLD analysis project Ga0208044, IMG submission 187712) | Peat soil microbial communities from Weissenstadt, Germany - Sb_50d_c_BC metaG (SPAdes) (version 2) | ecosystem: Environmental > Terrestrial > Soil > Wetlands > Peat | place: Germany...
GTTCTGGGCACGCCGGTCAAGGGCCCGGCATTGACGACCGCCACGACCGGCTGCTCGCCCATCACCGACGTGTTCAATCCCCAGACGACTGGCAACCGCGAATGGATTTTTGTCAGCGCCCAGAACCACGCGACCGGCAACAACTGTGCGGCCGGTGGATGCGTCATGAACTTCTTGGACAGCGCGTGGCTCCCGGCAACCAAGTTCACCGTAGGCCAGCAAGTGATCGATACCCATTTTCAAATTCAGGTGGTCGAGAAAACAGGCACTTCGGGTGCAGTCCCTCCAACCTGGAGCACGGTTGCCGGCGCGACGACTGCGGACGGCGGCGCGGGCGGCGTGACCTGGATCAACCAGGGCGTCCACAATCCTTCCCATCCAACTTGGACTCCGACCACAGCCTTTTCGCTTGGCACCGAGATCACGGACTCGAAAGGCAACGTCGAATTGGTGATCACTGCGGGTACGTCGAAGGCCGGCGCTCAGCCCGGCTGGGCCACAGTCATCGGCGGCAAAACCGGCGATGGCACAGTACTGTGGCTGAATCTGGGGGCGGTGGCTACGGCCAGCGCGGCCGAGGCAGGCGGCACCAGCGGAATCATTATGGACGCCATTCTGGCCGGCAACTCCGAAATCTATTACTCAACCCTAAGCAACCAGGCCTGCACTGACGGCACTGGCGGCTGCGCCGTGCAGGTGTCGCAGCCCGCATTAAAATAGAGAGCAAGATGGGGTTTCCTCTATGGCTATGAACGATACGACCATTGATCAATCCAGCACCGTGACCGCTAAAAAACCGTACGAGAAGCCGTCCTTTCGCCACGAACAGGTATTCGTAACCACCGCCCTGGGTTGCGGGAAGATCACTGTGACCCAATCGGGGTGTGGCATCGTTCAGAAGGCGTCATGACCTCAGCCGCAACGTCGGTGGGAGACGCCGGTTCGCTCAAACGCGAATTGGCGTGCGAACAGCTGCGCGCGTCCGGAACGGTGCAATTGCGCGTTTCGGGCTGGAGCATGCTACCCACCATCTGGCCCGGAGATGCGCTGGTCATCCAGCGTATGGCCGGCAAAGACAATGTTGTCGAAGGTGACATTGTGATGTTCGCCGCAGGTTTACGTTTCGTGGCCCACCGCGTACTCAGGGCCGATGCCTCGACGATTCAAACCCAGGGCGACGCGATTCGCCAGGCCGATGCCCCAGTCTCGCACTCCGAGCTGTTGGGGCGAGTTTCCTTCATCGTCCGCGACGGGAAATGTATCGATCCCGGCAGGAGCGTTGGATTTCCCAATCGTGCAGCCGCGGCCGTGTTTCGTCGCTCGGAGATCGCTGCCCGTGTCGTTGTGGGCGTACATGGAATGTGCAAGCCTTCACCGCATCAGACATCGAATCATCGAGCCGTCTCTTGTCACAGCTAGCCGCAGAAGTGGAACGTCTGAGCCTCGTCGTTGAAGTCGGAGGCATACCCGTGCGGGTCAATACGACCGACGCCGGCTTTCTTGCCATGCTGCAGGATCGCTACGCCGGCTTTCTGGGATCCTCCTCGCAACGCGCCGAGGTGGAATTCGACGTTGATCTTGCCCGTCCCGGGTTCGCTGATCCGGAAGCCGATGTGCGTGTAACGCACAGCCAGGGCGTCTGGTCGCTGCGGCGCAACGACTTTCATGCGGAGTGGGAGCCGGCACTACGCAAGGGCCGGATTCGCCAGCCCGCGAATCCCTACTCTATCGATTCCGTGCTGCGCATCGTGCATACCCTCGTGCTGGCGCGCCAGGGAGGCTTCCTGCTGCACTCGGCCAGCGCGGTGCGCAACGGGAAGGCGTTCCTCTTTTCCGGCGTCTCCGGCGCGGGCAAGACCACGATCGCCCGGCTGGCGCCTCCGGACGCGACCCTCTTGACAGACGAGATCTCCTACGTTCGCAAGCTGGACCCCGGTTACGTCGCCTTCGGTACGCCTTTCACCGGCGAATTGGCCAAGCTGGGCGAGAATATTTCGGCTCCTATCGCCGCGCTCTATTTGCTGGCGCAGGGGGCTGAAAACCGCATCGATCCCATTGCGCCTGGCGAGGCAGCCCGATCTCTGCTTGCCAACATGCTGTTTTTCGCGGAAGATGAGCAACTGGTGCAGGCCGCTTTCCATTCCGCTTTCGAGTTCGTCAGTCAGGTCCCAGTATCCCGCCTGACGTTTGTGCCCGACGCCCGGGTGTGGGAGCTGATTCGATGAGCCGGCTTTTTGTGGCACGCAATCCTCGGTTGGCCGCGCGCAGCCTCGACGGCGAAATGATGATTATGTCTGGCCGCGATTCGACGCTCTTCACGCTCAACAAGACGGCCACAATCCTCTGGCAGGCTGCGGACGGAAACACTCCTCTGCAGGAAATCGTCGAACGGCGAATCTGCACGGAGTTCGAAGTGGAGCCGGCGCAGGCTTTGCACGATGCCGAGACCCTCGCCCGCGAGCTCGCCGGGCACGACATCTTGCAGATTTCCGAGGAGCCGATTCAGCAGCCAAATCCCGCGCCAGCGAATCCCTCCGGAGGGTCCCGATGATCGGACTTCTGGAGCAGATGACCGAAAAAGCGTTGGCCCGCAACATTCCGCTCAGCGTGCAGCTCGATCTCACTTACCGCTGCAATGAGCGCTGCGTGCACTGCTATCTCGATCATGACGATCACGGGGAGATGACCACGGCCGAAATCAAGCATCTCCTCGAAGAGATGGCGGCTGCCGGTGTTTTCATCCTCACCTTGAGCGGCGGCGAGATTTTCCTGCGCAAAGACTTTTTCGAGCTTCTGGAATACGCCCGGCGGCAGTTGACCTTCTGCGTGAAGCTCAAGACCAACGCCATCATGATCCGCGAGCGCGAGGCGGCGCGCGTGCGCGATCTTGGCGTCGAGTCGATTCAGATCAGCATTTACTCGCACCGCCCGGAAGTGCACGATGCCATCACCCTGGTCCCAGGCTCGCTCAAGCGCTCGGTGGATGCGATTCGGTTCCTCAAGTCTCAGGGACTGCGGGTCATCATTGCCAACGTTCTGATGACCGAGAACCTGCAGGATTATCCCGGCGTTCGCGCGCTGGCCGATGAACTCGGCGTCGAATGCACGCTCGACCCGACCATCACTCCCATGATGGATGGCGACCGTTCGGTCCTGAGCCTGGGCATTGGCGAAAACGCCCTGAAGCAGGTCTTCCGCGACAGAGGGCTGGTGGGAGATGTCGACGAGTTCTGCGCAATTCCGGCGAATCCGGACGAGAATGCGCTCGAGAACCTGCCCTGCAGCGCCGGCCACACTACCTGTTACGTCTCGCCCTACGGCGACGTCTATCCTTGCGTGCAGTTTCCTTTCCCGACCGGAAATGTCCGGCGCCAGCGCTTTCTGGACATCTGGCGGCATTCCGATCAGATGAATGAAGTGCGCTCGATCCGCGTCAAGCACCTGACCGGCTGCTCTACCTGCACTCACGGCACCAGTTGCACGCGCTGCCCCGGATTGGCATTTATGGAGGGCAACATGCGCGGTCCGTCGACCCAGGACTGCGAGAAATCCTTTGCCCGGACTGGAATTCCGTCGGCCAACCTTCGGGCAAAGAAACTCTCCGGGCCCAGCCCGCTGCAGTCCGATTCCCCGCACCAGAAGCTGATACAGATTCGGTCCATCCCCGCGTTGGCCAGTGCGACAGCTTGACCTCGACGCTCTGTCGCGATCCAATTGACCGCATGGCCGGGATTCACGCAACACTCGGGACCGAGTGGTCCCTCCTACTGACGGCATGTTCCGCCCTTCCCGGCCCCGAAAAGCTGAGCCGTCTTCGGCCCCTGCTGCAGCAACCAGTTCCCTGGAAGCAGCTGTTCGCTGCCGCCGACCTCCACGGCCTGCAGCCGCTTTTGTATCAAGCCCTCCAGGCCTGTGAGGATGCCGTCCCTGCGGACGAGATGCGCGCCTTGCGACAGGTGTATCAGTCGAACCTGCACAAAGCTTTGCGGTTGTCGCTCGAACTGATTCAGCTGGATGAGCACCTGTCGAGACTTGGTATTGAGGTTATGCCCTACAAAGGCGTGGCCGCCGCTGAAGTTCTCTACGGAGATATTGCTCTGCGCCAGGCGGGCGACATCGACCTGCTTATTCATTCTCGCGACTTGCCGCGCATCCGTGAAGCTGTTCGCGAACTCGGCTACACGCCACACTCGCAACTTTCGGCCGCCGAAGAGCGCTCCTACCTCAACTCAGGCTACGAAGCTGTCTTCGATGGTCTTGCCGGACCGAACCTGCTCGAGTTGCAATGGGCGATCCAGCCGCGTTTCTATGCCATCGAATTCGATATGGACGGCCTGTTCCAGCGCGCTGTGCCGGTAACCGTGGTTGGCCATGCTGTGCAAACACCCTGCCCGTCGGACTTACTTCTGCTTCTGTCCGCGCATGCGGCCAAGCACGTGTGGGGCCGCCTAGTCTGGCTGTGCGACATTGCCCAGCTGATGAGCCTGACCACTTTGGACTGGAAGTGGATTGGGTCTCAGGCGAAAGATCTGGGAATTGTCCGAATTCTGCGGGTCACTATGCTCCTGGCCGACCGGCTGTTGGGAGCCGCCGTTCCAACCGCAGCTGAGGAGAGTCTCCCAGAAGACGCGATCGCTCTTCGACTGGTTGAAGAGATGCAGCCCCGCATGATCAGCGGGGCCCCAATGAACCTCGAATCCATCGCCTACTTCCGCCTGATGATGCGCTTGCGCGAACGACCGGCAGATCGGTGGCGATTCCTGCAGCGTCTTGCTCTTACGCCTGGTCCCAGCGAATGGAAGGCAATCCGTCTGCCCGCGCCGCTCTTTCCGCTGTACCGGCTGGTCCGGCTCTCGCGCCTGGCGGCCCGGCTCGTCCGAGCATAGCCTGTTCCCAGCAGCCCGCACTACGCAGCCTGTTCTGTGCTCGACTTCCACTGCCGAGTCAAGAGGACGCTCATCAGGGCGCCGGTAATCAGCGGCACGGTCAGCCCGACCTTGAGCGTATTGAATCGGTTCGACGCGACACCGGCGATCCAGGGAAGAACTCCCCCGCCCAGGTAAGACAGCGTAAACATGAGAGAGCCCACGCGCGCCGCTGCCGCCCCAAACTCCCGCGACAAAAGTGAAATCGTAATGGGATAAACACTCGCAAGCCCCAGTCCCGCCAGGGCCGCGCTGACTGCCACTCCCAGCAGCGCGTGCGACAGGATCAGACCCACGATTCCGCCGCAAGCCAGCAACAACCCTCCCTGAGCCAGTCGAACATCGTTGATGGTGCGCAGCAACCCCGGCGCCAACCACCTTCCCAGCATGATCGCGGCATAAAAAAATGCCGGGACAATCATCGCCATAGTTAACGACAAGCTGCCCAGACTTTTGGCATAGGACGCCACCCAGAACCCCACTCCGTTTTCGGTGCCTACATAGAGAAAGAACAACGCTGCCAGACTCGGCAAAGCTCGGTTTCGCCAGTGAATCGCCGGAAGCGCTTTCCCGCTTGCGCCTCCATTCGCTCTAGGCTCAACGACGGCGGAAGGCATTACCGCGATGCCGATTGCTAAAGCGAGTGATAGAGCCGCTACCAGCCCTAGAAAGAGCGAAAGCTGGTGGCTCTTCGCGGCGGCGCTGACCAGAAACGGACAAGCTACCGCGCCGGCACTCCAGGAAAAGTTCAGCAGATTCAGAGCTGCGCTTCGCCTCTCGGGGTTAACGTCAGCCACCAGCAGATTCGCCGCCGGAACCGCAAGCCCAATCCCGGCCCCATAGGCCGCGATGCAGATCATTCCCTGCATCTCGGAACCGGCCAGAAGCAAACCAAGTCCTGCCGCCATCAACAACAGTCCGCACTTGATCGCGAATCGAAAGCCCCACCGGGAAACCAGCGCCCCGGACGCGGCGACCGCCAAGGTCGACGCCACGTACTGGACGGGAAACAGAACGCCGGCCTGGGAGTAGTTCATCGACCACCGCTCGGACAACGCCGGCAGCATCGGGCCGAGCAGGACGGTCGCTACGCCAATCGGCACGAACGAGGCGTGCGCCGCAATCGTAAGTGCCTTGGCGGAAGTCAGACTCGGTCGAGCCTCAAAACCGGGCGTGAGATCATCGGCACCCAATGCAGTTCCTTCCAATTGACCACAGACACTGCCTTGGATGCTAACAGGAGCCCGGCTGCGGACGCTGGGGCCTCGCCTACGTGTGTGCTACGGTTCGTTGCTCGGCCAATTGCTGAGTTAAGAAGGTCAGGTACTCGTCCATCCCCTCGCCCGTTTTCGCCGATAAACGAAAGATCTGCATTCCGGGCCGAACCGACTGAATGCTCTTACGCGCAGTCTCCCAGTCGAATTCCACAGCCTCGGCCAGCTCGATTTTGCTCACGATCGCTACGTCGGCGCTGTTGAAGATGGTCGGATACTTCAGTGGTTTGTCCTCGCCCTCGGTCACCGACATCAATACAAGGCGGAGGCTTTCCCCAAGATCATAGGACGACGGGCACACCAGATTCCCCACATTCTCGATGAACAAAAAATCCAGCTCATGCAGGTCCCAGTCCGCAAGTGCGTTCTCGATCATTGCCGCTTCCAGATGGCAGAGAGTGCCGGTCGTGATCTGTTTCACCGGAGCCTTGCTCCGGGCCAGCCGGACCGCGTCATTTTCCGTCGCCAGATCTCCGACCAAAGCCGCCACGCGATACCGCGGCTGCAGTTGGGTAAGGGTCTTTTCGAGGAACGTCGTCTTACCCGCGCCCGGGCTCGACACCAGGCTCACAACAAATATGCCGGCTTCCCGGAACCGCTCCCGCAGTGCGCGTGCGATGATGTCGTTCTGCTTGAGGACATTCCGGCGCACCTCGACCAATCGTGGCTCGCTCATGGCGCTACCTCCTCCACTTCGAGCGCGAAGACCTCAAGCTCTTTGCCCTGGCGTATATCCCTGGTAGGCGCACCACATTCCGGGCAGGCAAACGACTGCACGGAAGGCAAGGTCCGAGGTTCGTTGCACTGCGGGCAGAACACCACGACGGGCACATCCTCGACGATCAACCGCGAACCCTGCAACGGAGTATCCTGGCAGGCCATCTGGTAGGAAAAAAGCAGCGCCTCTTTCACCACTCCGGAAAGAGCCCCCAGCCTGAGATGCACTGCACTCACCTGCACACCGCGTTGCCTGGACTCTTCCAGAGCCGCGTCCACGATGCTCATCGCGATGGACAGTTCGTGCATGGCTCCACCCCACAATTCTAAACCGCTTCCCACGGGGCCGCTCCGTGTCATAGTCCAGACCTGCCATAGTCCACACAAAAGAAAAGCGGCAGGGCCGACCCCCTGCCGTTTCTGGTGACCTTGAAATCTTCTTTGCGGACTACTTCTTGTTTACAGCCTTCTTGAGTTCAGCTCCAGGGGTAAACTTCGCGACTCTGCGGGCAGCGATCTTGATAGTCGCTCCGGTTTGCGGGTTGCGCCCGTTCCGCGCTTTTCTCTGCGACACAGAGAAAGTGCCGAACCCTATCAAGGCAACTCGATCTCCTTTGCGGAGGGCGGATGTAACGCTGTCGACGGCGGTGTCGATCGCAGTCGTGGCCTGCGCCTTGCTGATTTCACACGCCCCAGCGATCTTGTCAACCAGATCGGCTTTGTTCATAGTCTCTCCTCGCAGGTCTCGTTGATGCCCAGCCCTACACCGGGAGGCTCGTTGGCTATGGCTGAGTTGGGAAACCTGACCGTTTCGTATTGTGCTCCCTCTTTGGCGAATGTCAACTGTGAAAATCCGCGCCGGAAGCCCGTTTCGTACCCCCTTGGCCCGAATTGGGGCTAGCACGGCGGTTTTTGCTCTCCAGGGAGGAGTTTTCCTACATCTTCCACAACTCGGAGCCCCGCTGCACAGCTTGTTAACAGGCTCCCCTCCCTTCCCGCTTGCGTGAAATCGGGTTCGGGTGCAAAGTCAAAAGATAACTACTCCGGCAAAGGTGGAAAGGTCCGAAGTGATCAAGGCTCCCGCGGAAGTTTGTCCGTTGTGTGAGGGGACGGGCTGGAAAGCCGTGAAAGGCAGCCTGGATGGTGGCCGCCGCGACATGACCGAGCGCCGCGTGACGCGCTGTGACTGCCAGTTGCGCGCTCGCGCGCAGTCCCTGCTGGCTGCCGCCCGCATCCCGCGCCGCTATGAGCACTGCGAACTGGCTAACTTTGAGTTCGATGGCCCCTACCGTTCACTGGCCTCGGCTCGCATGGCCGCCTGTAAGTTTGTGGAGGAGTATCCGATCGACAAAACCGGCTTGCTCTTGATCGGCACGATTGGCGTGGGCAAAACCCACTTGGCCGTCGGAATGATTAAGGAATTGATCCTTGGAAAGGGCATTCCCTGCCTCTTCTACGATTACCGCGAGTTATTGAAGGAGATCCAGAACTCGTACAACGCGAGTGTCAAGACGACGGAATTGGACGTGCTTCGGCCAGTATTTGAAACCGAGGTGTTGGTGCTGGACGAACTCGGCGCGGTCCGCCCCACGGAGTGGGTCTGGGACACGGTAAGCCTCATCTTGAACACGCGGTACAACGACAACCGCACGACCATCATTACTACCAACTACCCCAATCTCGCCGAGCGCGACCGGCTCAGCAGCACCGTAAGCAGCCGAAGCTCCGAAGCCGCCAGATATGCAGCAGAAAGAGAGACCCTGGGCGATCGCATCGGCGATCGTATGCGCTCTCGCCTCCACGAAATGTGCCGCATGGTGACTCTGGAAGGTAAGGACTACCGCGAGCGAGTCAAGAGCGCCAGTTTTCGGTGAGGTCCGTGTGGGAACGCGTCTTCGACCCGTCCATGCCGCGACGTTCTATGTCGCGGCGGCTGCAAATCCCTATTCAGCTACGTGATGAACCACACTAGAATCACTATGTGCTGACCGAGCGCCTGGAATTCTCGCCCGAGCGCGATGCCGAAGTCTTCGCCGTTGTTCCGGCGGCCCCAGCCGCGTTCCTCTTGCGCGGCGAAGACGCCCAAGCCGAGCCCTATGTCAGCAAGACGGCCAATCTTCGACGCCGTTTGCAGCGCTTGCTCGGTCCCGTCGAAGGGCGAACCAGGAAGCTCAACCTCCGCGACCGCATCCGCTCGATCGAGTACACGCCGACCGGATCAGACTTCGAATCCGGATTCCTGCTGTACACCACGTTGCGAGCGGTGTTCCCAAAGACGTACCCGGATCGCCTGCGCTTCCGCTTTGCTCCTTTCGTCAAGCTGCACCTCGAAAACGAATACGCTCGCGCCTCCATCACTACCCGCCTCGGCCGGCTGAACGGCCCCGCGCTGTACTACGGCCCCTTCGTTTCGCGAATCGCTGCCGAGAAGTTCATGAACGATTCCCTCGACTTCTTCAAAATGCGCCGCTGCGTCGACGACCTGCACCCAGACCCTAAGTTCCCCGGCTGCATCTATTCCGAGATGAAAATGTGCCTCGCCCCCTGTTTCAAGGGATGCACCGACGGGGAATACACCACGGAAGTCGCCCGTGTGCAGGCTTATTTCGATTCCTCCGGAGATTCCCTGGTTCGCGAGATCGCCGCCGAGCGCGAAGCCGCCTCAGCCCGGCTGGCCTTCGAAGACGCAGCTGCGATTCATGCCCGCGCCGAGAAACTGAAGCCAATCGTCGGTCAGCTTCCTGAGATCGTGCAGCGCCTCGACCATCTCTCCGCGCTCATGATCCAACCGAGCCATGCGGCCAACTCGGTTTCGTTCTTCCGCATCGAATCCGGGCGAATCTCAGGTCCGACCCCGTTCTCCATTCAGCCGCCGGAGCATACCAAATCGCAATCCATGGAAGCGCGAGTGCTAGAGACTCTGCACTCATTCCCGCCCGCAAAAACAAAATCTGCGCTGGAAACCATGGAGCATTTGGCGTTGCTGAAGCGCTGGTACTATCGCGGCACCCGCACCGGGGAAATCTTCTTCGCCGACGCCAAAGGCAATCTGCCCATGCGCCGCGTTGTTTTTGGCATCTCGCGTGTCCTGCGCGGTGAAAAGCCGGAACAGGCAGCAAGCCCGCTTCCCGAAAACTGCTAGCTGCGATCGATTCGGATGCAAGATCACCCTTGCACGGCTGCCGGTGTAGCCTCTGCTGTGAACCACCGCCGCACAACCTGGCGCGTGACTCGCCATACGAGGCGCCCACGAGATTGCTGGCTAGGGCGGCCCTAGTCTTTCGACCACGGCGGGGTTACGCCTGTTACGCGCGCATAAGCGACAAGCTGCCCCATGTGCTCGTCGCAGTGAATGATCAGGCGGAGATAGACGGCGTCGGCTGTAGTGCTTCGCTTCAGAAACTCAACCTTTCGCTCAAGATCTTTGGGCGTTTCCCCGGCCCGTGCGTCGCGCGCGGCATCTAACGAACGCTTCAGCCAGGAGATCACGTCGGCCTTAGCGGTTACTGATTTCTCAAATCCCGGTTTGATCTCAGTTGGCATTGTCTGTTTTCCGACAACGCTAAGATAGTAAAAATTGGCGATGGCGATGTGCATGTACACCTCACTCGTAGAGCGCACACCGGGTGATGGCCGCCACGCGAACTTATCTGCGGGCGTGGCCTCCGCCAAGGCCAGCAATTGACTGGTTACATGCTTTAACTCGCCATCGTAGCCCTGTCCAACTCCCTCTGGAACGGTCTGGGCAATTGCTGGTGAAATCAGACAAACCAGTAACAGCAACAACTTCCTCATACAAGCTCCTCGCTGGGTCAGGCTCGAATTGTACTTGAAGGGCCAAGTCGTACGCATCAGACTCGAGACTCGGGTATCGTTAACAGGCGATTTTCACCTTGAACAAACGTACGCCCGGTGTCCCGACGTACATGCGTTGAGTTGGTGACGACGAGGTGCCTGAGTCCCTGTCCAGCGCGATTTTCAGAGGGGGGCGCTCTGGGACCGTCTCCCGCGTTGCCATTGACGGAACCCCCAATTCGCCCTAAGATGGCTCGGTTCCATCGCCTACCCCAACCGTAGCCGGTGGCCCCTGCGGACCATGATCGGCCAAACTGTCTCCCATTACCGCATCGTCGAACTGCTGGGCGGGGGTGGAATGGGCGTGGTCTACAAGGCCGAAGACACGCTCCTCGGCCGTTTCGTCGCGCTGAAGTTTCTACCCGACGATTCCTCGCAGGATCCCCAGGCCCTCGAGCGTTTCCGGCGCGAAGCCCGTGCCGCCTCAGCGCTCAACCATCCCAATATCTGCACCATCCATGAGATTGGCCAGCACGACGGCCATCTCTTCATTGTGATGGAGTGCCTGAGCGGCCAGACGCTGAAACACCTCATCGACGGCAGGCCGATGGAGATGGACCGGCTGCTCACCTTGTCCATTGAAGTGGCCGACGCGCTCGACGCCGCGCACTCCAAAGGCATCGTTCACCGCGACATCAAGCCCGCCAACATCTTCGTCACCGACCGCGGCCACGCCAAGATTCTCGACTTCGGTCTGGCCAAAATCTCCCGCGCCACCCGGGCCACCAGCGGCGACTCCCAGACCATGGCCGACGCGAACACGCTCGATCTCACCAGCCCGGGTACGGCTGTCGGCACCGTCGCCTACATGTCGCCTGAGCAACTGCGTGGAAAGGAACTCGACGGCCGCACCGACCTGTTCTCCTTCGGCGTGGTTCTCTATGAGATGGCCACCGGCGTTCTGCCCTTCCGCGGCGAGACGTCCCCGGTAATGACCGAGGCGATTCTCAATCGCCAGCCCACCGCCCCCATCCGTCTCAATCCCAATCTTCCGCAAAAGCTGGAAGAAACCATCACCAAGGCCCTCGAGAAGGACCCCGACATGCGCTGCCAGGCCGCCGCCGAAATGCGTGCCGACCTGAAGCGCATTCAGCGGTCCCTCGACTCCTCGCGCACCTCGGTCTTGGCGGAAGCGCCTTCGTCCTCGTCGGGCGTCACGAATGCCGCTGTCCAGCCCGCTCCCCCAGAGCGCAAGAAGTCTTCCGCCGCTCTGATCTTCGCCATCGGTCTGCTGCTGGCGGCCGGCCTGGGTCTTTATGCAGGCAAGGTCTTCTTTAGCGTCAATGCCCCCGAGCCTCCTCTTTATCGCCAGCTCACGTTCCGCCGCGGAAGCATCCGCGCTGCCCGCTTCGCGCCCGACGGCCAGACGATCCTCTACAGCTCGGCTTGGCAAGGCAACCCCACCGACGTCTTCACCGCGCGCCCCGAGGCTCCCGAGTCTCGCTCCATGGGCCTGAGTCACACCCAGCTGATGTCCGTTTCCTCGACCGCAGAAATGGCTGTCCTGCTGAACAGCAAAGCCATCGGCGCCTGGGTGACCATGGGCACGCTGGCCCGCGCACCGCTCGCCGGTGGAGCGCCGCGCGAGGTCCTCGAAAACGTGCAGTGGGCAGACTGGGCTCCCGACGGAACGAATTTCGCTGTGGTTCGCGACTCCGGCGGCATGAATCGCCTGGAATTCCCCATCGGCAAGCCGCTGTACCAGACCGGCGGCTGGATCGGCCATCCCCGAATCTCTCCCAAGGGCGATCTCATCGCCTTCGCTGACCATCCCCTACAGGGCGATGACAGTGGTTCGCTCGCCCTGGTCGACGTCGCCGGCAACAAGCGAATGCTGACCAACCAGTGGTTCACCATTCAGGGAGTGGCATGGGCGCCCGGCGGCAAAGAAGTTTGGTTCACTGCCGGCCGCTACGGCACCGATCGCACGCTCTACGCCGTCTCGCTCGATGGCAAGCAGCGCATCGTGGCTCGCTTGCCCGGCGCTCTCATCCTGCTCGACATTGCCAAAGATGGCCGCGTGCTGCTGGTCCGCGCCGATTGGCGCCGCGAACTACTCGGCATGATGGCCGGTGACCCCAAGCAGCACGAGCTTTCCTGGCTCGACTACACCTACGCCGCCGATCTTTCCACCGACGGCAAGACGCTGCTTTTCGACGAAGAAGGTGGAGGCGGCGCCCTGGATTATTCCAAATCCAGCGGCCTGACCTACGCCGTCTACATTCGCAAGACGGACGGTTCACCCGCGGTGCTGCTGGGCGAGGGCGGCGCAGTCGCACTGTCACCCGACGGCAAGTGGGCGATTTCCCAGACCCAGGACTCGCCCTCGCAATTCAAGATTCTGCCCACCGGCGCGGGCGAGCCCCGCGAGCTCACCAAAGACAACATCAGTCACAGCTGGGCGCGCTGGTTTCCTGACGGGAAGCGGATTCTTTTTTCGGCGAACGAGCCGGGCAAGGGCGTCCGCTTTTACGTCTACGATATGGCCTCAGGCAAGAGCCAGGCGGTTTCGCCCGAAGGAGTCAATGGCACGGCTTTCGTGATTTCGCCCGATGCGCAGCAGTTCGCCGCCATCGGCCCCGACCAAAAGGGATATTTCTATCCGGTCGGCGGCGGCGACCCGCGCCCGATTCCTGGCTTCAATCAAGGAGAGCAGCCCATCACCTGGTCCAGCGACGGACGCGCGCTCTACGTGTACCAGCCGGGAGAGCTCCCCGCCCGCGTCTACCACGTCGATCTGCAGACCGGCCAGCGTACCCTCTGGAAAGAACTCATGCCTTCCGACCCTGCCGGCGTAGAGAACATCGGCCCGATCCTCATGACCCCCGACGCCAAAACCTGCGTCTTCGGCTACCACCGCATGCTTGCGGACTTGTATTTGGTGGAAGGACTGAAGTAGCTTTCGACCCGAGTAAACCCAGCGGACCAACTAGCCCCGAACCATTGTCATTCCGAGAAGCGCAACGACGAGGAATCTGCTGTCTGCCCGCGCCTGAGGGGGCTGATCAGCGAGCATAGGCGCTGGCAGAAAAAGAAGCAGAAAAAAAAGCGGCCCGAAAGCCGCTCAAACATTTGTGGTGTTCAATCCGTGGAAATCCGTGTAAATCCGTGGCAGAGAATTTAGATATCCAGGTTCTTCACATCCAGCGCGTTCTCTTCGATGAACTTGCGCCGTGACTCCACATCCTCGCCCATCAGCGTGGTAAAGATGGTTTCGCACTCGGCGATGTCTTCGAGTTTCACCGACAGCAAGGTTCGCCGCTCGGGATCCATCGTCGTCTCCCAAAGCTGAGGCGCGGTCATCTCGCCCAGGCCTTTGTAGCGCTGGATCAAGAAGTCCTTCCGGCCTTCGTTGATCACGTAATCGCGCAGGTCGCGGACGTTGGTCTTCTCCACCACTTCAATCTCAGCCTTGCGTTTGGCCGCGGGTTTGGCCGTCTTCTTCTCGGCCTTTTCTTTTTCCGAAGACTCGCCCTCCGCCGCCTCAGCCTCGCCGTCTGCCGCTTCGCCGTTGGCCCCCGCCGGCACGGCCTTGACCAGCGTCTCCACCACGAAGGGCGGCTCCATGTAAGCCTCGATCTGCTTGTACTTCGAGATCAACTGCCGGCACTCGGCGCTCGAAGCCAGTTCCCAGTTGATAACGTGTTCCGCCCCATGCTTGTTGACGAAGCTCACTTCCCACAGGTTGTGCTCCTCGTCGAAACGCGCCTCCACGCTCTTGAAGCCCTCGTCCTTCTGCAGCTTCTTGATCTCACGCTCCAGCCGCTCGATCTTCTTGGGCGCCGCCTTCTTCTCACCCTCAAAATCCGCGCGCTTGGCCAGGTCGAGCTTTGGGGCTAGCTCGGTCACGCGCTCGTTGCGCACGCGCTTGTCGAGCTTGTCGAAGAAGCCGAGATATTCATCAAGCACGGTCATGAAGCGAGCCAGATCTTTGCCTTCGATTTTGGCCGCGCCTTCACCGTAACGCACGCTCAGTCCATCCGCCGCGCGCTTCACCATCACCTTCACGAACTCGCGCTCGTCCTTGATGTATTGCAGCGACTTGCCCTTTTTCAGCGAGAATAGCGGCGGCTGCGCGATGAACACGTTCCCGCGCTTGATCAGCTCCTGCATGTGCCGGAAGAAGAACGTCAGGAGCAGGGTGCGGATGTGGCTTCCGTCCACGTCGGCGTCGGTCATCAGGATGATCTTCGCGTACCGCACTTTTGTCGGATCGAAATCGTCTTTGGCGATGCCGGTGCCCAGCGCCGTAATCATGGCGCGGATTTCCTCGTGCGCCAGCATCTTGTCGTAGCGCGCTTTCTCGACGTTCAGAATCTTGCCCTTCAGCGGCAGAATCGCCTGAAAACGCCGGTCGCGGCCCTGCTTCGCCGTTCCGCCGGCCGACTCGCCCTCGACCAGGAACAATTCGCACCGGTTCGGATCGCGCTCCGAACAATCTGCCAGCTTGCCTGGAAGCCCGCCAGAATCAAGCGCTCCCTTGCGCCGCGTCAGATCGCGCGCCTTACGCGCCGCCTCGCGCGCCCGTGCTGCGTCAACCGCCTTGTTGATGATCTTCTTGGCGACCGTCGAATTCTGTTCGAAGAATGCCCCTAGCCGTTCGTTCACGAACGCAGTGACCACCCCGGCGATGTCGGAATTCAGCTTCCCCTTGGTCTGCCCTTCAAATTGCGGCTGTGGCAGCTTCACGCTGATCACTGCAACCAGCCCCTCGCGTACGTCGTCGCCGGTCAGGTTTTCCTTGACGTCTTTGAACAGCCCCATCTGCTGCCCCGCATAGTTGATCGTGCGGGTCAGCGCCGTGCGGAAGCCGGAAAGATGCGAACCGCCGTCGACTGTGTTGATGTTATTGGCGAAGCTGAACAGCGTTTCCGAGTACCCGTCGTTGTATTGCAGCCCAATCTCCAGATGAACCCCGCTGCGGTCATCCTCCATGTAGATGGGCTTGTCGTGCAGCAGCTGTTTGCCGCGATTGAGGTGCTTGATGAACTCGGCGATCCCGCCGTTGTACTTGAACTCGGTGTGCTTGGCCTCGCCCGTCTTCGAGTCGGTCGAGCGCTCGTCCGTGAGCGTGATCTGCAGCCCTTTATTCAAAAACGCGAGTTCGCGCAGCCGCTGCGCCAGCGTGTCGTAGTTGTAGTCGACCACCGTGAAGATGCTGCGGTCGGGCAGAAAGTGAACCTTGGTTCCGGTCTTCACCTTGGCCACGCCGGTTTTGTGAAGCTTGCTGGTGGGTTCGCCCTTGGAGTACGTCTGCTGCCAGGTCGCGCCATCGCGCCAGATTTCGAGTTCCAGTTCCTCGCTCAGCGCGTTCACGCACGAAACGCCTACACCGTGCAATCCGCCGGAGACCTTGTAGGAAGATGTATCGAACTTGCCGCCGGCGTGCAGCTTGGTCATGACCACCTGCGCCGCCGAAACTTTCTCCCCGTCGATCTCCATGTCGTCGACAGGAATGCCGCGACCGTCGTCGACTACGGTGATCGAGTTGTCGAGATGAATGGTGGCTTCAATCTTGGTGGCGAACCCGGCCAGCGCCTCGTCCACAGAGTTGTCGACCACCTCGTACACCAGGTGGTGCAGCCCCAACTCGCCGGTCGATCCGATATACATCGCCGGACGCTTGCGCACCGCCTCCATGCCGCCCAGCACTTTGATCGAGTCAGCGGTATAGTCGCTGCTGCCGCCATTGCCGGAGCCATTCACGGCGCTGATCGGAGTCACTTTTTCGTTTTTTGTCTTGGTCTCGACGATGGGAGTGTTGATCTCTTTGGTGGCCATTCCGCTCCGCGAAAATGTCCCGATTTTTTCTGCTGACCCGCTCTTAACTTTGCCCCTGAAAATCGGCTGGAGATCGCGCTCGATCCGCGCCCCTTGAAGTCCGCTAAAATGGACTTCAAGTTGTTGAAATTCCTAATACTTAGGATCGATTCTGACTAGCAAAATTATACCACAAAATGGGGCTCTCTGGACGCCCCGTCAAGCGCCGAATCGACTCAGTAACAGGGTGGATTTTCAAGGTTTTGCGAAGCTCTGGAAGCCGCTCAAGGAGGCCCTTGCGCGCGGATCCGCCCAGAAAAATGGGCGGCCCGCAGGCCGCCCCGAACTGACAACTGATTACTGGCAACTGATAACTGTTCCTTATGCCGTTGCCGGCCGTTCTCCGCCTTTGGCGCGTCCCGGTTGAAGCTCGGGCTTGATCACGTGCTGCACTCCGTCGTCTGGCTTCGACGACGGCGGCGGCTGAACCGGCGGAAGCTCTTTCCCCTCGACCAGCAGCCTGATCTCATTGGCATCGAGCACTTCCCGCTCAATCAGCGCCCGGGCAATCCTCTCGAGCGTATCGCGATTGTCCGACAGGATCTGCCTGGCGGTGCTATAGCCCTTGTTCACCAGCTTGCGCACTTCCTGGTCGATCTTGATCGCCGTGTCTTCGCTGTAGTCGCGGTGCTGCGCGATCTCCCGTCCCAGGAAGATCTGCTCTTCCTTCTTGCCAAAGGTCAGCGGGCCCAGATCGCTCATGCCCCACTCACAGACCATCTTGCGCGCCGTATCGGTCGCACGCTCAATATCGTTGCCCGCGCCCGTGGACATGACGTTCAGGAACATCTCTTCCGCGATCCGCCCGCCCATCAGAATCGCAATCTCGGTTTCGAGATAGTTCTTGTACAGGCTGTGCCGGTCGTCGACCGGCAGCTGCATGGTCACGCCCAGCGCCATCCCGCGCGGAATAATCGTGACCTTGTGCACCGGATCGGAATGCGGCAACTTTGCCGCCACCAGCGCGTGCCCAGCCTCGTGATAGGCCGTGTTCTTCTTTTCTTCATCGGAGAGGAGCAGCGATTTGCGCTCCACGCCCATCAAGACTTTGTCTTTGGCCAACTCAAAGTCGTATTGCAGGACCGCCTTGCGATTCTGCCGCGCCGCAGCCAGCGCCGCTTCGTTGACCATGTTGGCCAGGTCGGCGCCGGAGAATCCCGGCGTCCCGCGGGCCAAGACCGAGAGATTGACATCCTCCGCCAGGGGAATCTTGCGCGTATGCACCCGCAGAATTTCCTCGCGCCCGCGCACATCCGGCCGGCTCACCACTACGCGCCGGTCAAAGCGCCCCGGCCGCAGCAGTGCCGGGTCGAGCACGTCCGGACGGTTGGTCGCGGCCATCAGGATGACGCCTTCGTTCGACTCGAACCCGTCCATCTCGACCAGCAACTGATTCAGCGTCTGCTCGCGTTCGTCGTGTCCGCCGCCCAGACCGGCCCCGCGATGCCGTCCCACCGCGTCAATTTCGTCGATGAAGATAATGCACGGCGCGTTCTTCTTGCCCTGCTCGAACAGATCGCGCACGCGGCTGGCGCCCACGCCCACGAACATCTCCACAAAATCGGAACCGGAGATCGAGAAGAACGGCACGTTCGCCTCGCCGGCAACCGCCCGCGCCAGCAGCGTCTTGCCTGTTCCCGGAGGCCCCACCAGCAGCACGCCTTTCGGAATCCGTCCGCCCAGCTTCTGAAATTTCTGCGCCTCGCGCAGGAACTCGATAATCTCGCGCAGCTCTTCCTTGGCCTCGTCGACTCCGGCCACATCTTTGAACGTAACTTTCTTCTGCTGCATCGAGAGCAGCCGCGCCCGGCTCTTGCCGAAGGAAAGCGCTTTATTCCCACCGGTCTGCATCTGCCGCAGCATGAAGATCCAGACCGCTCCGATCAGCACGATGGGAATCACCTGGATCAGCCAGCCCCAGTTTCCGCCGTTGATGTCGTGAAAGTCCGCTTCCACATTCTTCTTGGTCAGGCCATCCAAAACCTCAGGGGTGAAATAGGTGGCGGGAACCGTGGTGTGAAATGCCGAGCCGTCGCGGAGTTTGCCGCGCACTTCCATTCCGCTGACCTTGAAGTCATGGACCGTGTTCTGATCCAAGTCACTCATGAACTGAGTGGTCGTGAGTTCTTTTTCCCTCTGGCTGTCGCGCGCTCCCTTCACCACTTCCCACAGAAGAAACGCCGACACCACGATCAGCAGCCAGAACAACACGGTCTTTACGGTTGAGTTCACCTGGAAAATTCCTGCCCTTTCGGCTGAAGTCTGCCCCAGCCACTACCGAATTAGATGCCCCTCGGTGACTTTCGATTGGCGAGTCGGCTGAGTCCTTATTCTACCCGTTCCCCGCAAAAAAGGCGCGTTCCACCAATCGTAACTTAAGTCACTGGGACTCTTGGGTTTGCGGCCGCCAGGTAGGGCAGATTGCGATTGGTCTGCTCGACCGCCCCGAGCCCGTAGCCCACCAGAAAGGTCTCGTCGACAAGGAAGCCGAAATAGTCCGGTTGCAGCGACACCCGCCGCGCCGATTGCCGATCCAGCAGCGTTACCAGCTTCACCGATGCCGCCCCTCGGGAACGCAAGTCGCTCATCAGAAATTCGCTGGTCACCCCCGAGTGCACCAGCCCCTCGACCAGCAGAATGTGTTGTCCGCGAATGTCAGGCTCGTGACTAAACATAATCTCCATGGTGTCGGTGGGGGACCCCTTCGGCCGGCTGTACTTCGGCTTGATGAACTGGCACACGACCGGCACATCAAAAGCCCGCACCAGATCGGCGAGAAACATGAATCCATTCTCCAGCACGGCCAGCGCCTGGATGGGCTCGCCGGTCGTGGCTTGCACCTTGTAGTCGTCGGAGATCTGCCGCCCCAGCTCTTTCACCCGCTTCTGGATCTGCTCGCTGGTGATGACCGGGCGAAGTGGCTCAACTCGCGCAGCGCTCATGAGATCCGAGTGCCTCCAGCACGTCGCGGTTCAATTCTACGCCGAGTGGGTCTCTAGCAAGACGATTCCCCGCCCGAAGATTTTGCGACCCAGGGTCTTTCCAGAATCAGCACCGCCGCGTGCCCAGGCCTGGCTCGAAATTTCACCGGAACGGGAAATCCTCGCAGCCAGACAATCTCGTCTCCGCTTTCGAGGACCGGCCACAGCTTGCGTTCCGGCTGCGGCACGTGCCGCTCCTGGAGCAGTTCCTTGATCTTCTTCGCAGACTTCGTATGCGGCGGCCAGAATCGGTCTCCCGCACGCCAGTTCCGCACCTTCAGAGGGCAGCGCAATGATGCCGCATTCACAAGCAGTTCCAGACTATGTTCCGCCGCTGCATCTGCGGGAATGTGCTGCAGTTCGATCTGCAGCCCGATCTCGGCGATAGCAACTTTGCCTGCCAACGGCAGCTCGTACTCATAGTCGCGTGCAGGAATGGGTTCTCGCAGGTCCGGAGTCAGAAATACGATTTGCTCCGGCTCGCGCACAAGTTTCCATCCCAGGGGCAACGAAATCTCCTTGCCTGCGCCCTCTTCCGCGGCGAAGCGCAGGATTTCCTCTACATGTTTGAACTCCAGCGCAATCCCTGCATGCTCGCCAATGGCTTTCACGATTCTCCGCTGCACCGCGACCGGCTCGCCCAGCAACCACACACGGCTAACCGACGCATTCGCGACCAGCCAGGGAGCATTGTCAATCTTCGACTGCAGACCGTCGGTTCCCGGGTGCCCCATTCTTGCCCTGAGCGAGGTCGAAGGGTCTCGCGCGCCTTTTGCGCGAGAAGTGGGGCTTTTTGTAGCACCGGCCGCCGGCGCCCTTACGTGTGCGGCGATCTGAACTAGACCAGTCCCAGATTTTTCCCGCGCCCATTCCGGCTCGACCCAGTGCACCGCCGTTCCCATCCACCCGGCAATTTCATTCTCCCAGTAGTCCTCTTCCCCGCGCGCGATCTCTGCCAGCTCCGCCAGATTCTCCGCCACCACAGGATTGAATTCCTTCTCCAGAAGCGGAAGAACGAGCTTGCGCACGCGATTGCGGGTGATCGAAGCATCAGCGTTAGTCGAATCTTCGCGCCAGCTCTGCCCAAGATCGCGGAGATACTCCTGGAGATCGTTCCTGCGAACGGCGAGCAGCGGCCGCACAATCTCGCCGCAAATCTCCCCGGCGTTGTCTTCCACCGCAATGCGCGGATAGATCCCCGCCATCCCCCGCAACCCCGAGCCGCGAACGATCCGCATCAGCACGGTCTCGGCCTGATCGTCGAGCGTATGTCCGGTGCCGATCTTGTCCAGGCCGGGCAGAAGCGTGTCCGACTTGCCGGAAACGGGGGTGCCCCACCCTTCTCGCGTTCTTTGCGAGAGGGTGGGGACTTTGACTTTCAGACTCTTATTTTCGGATTCCCGATCCTCCCCGAGAAGGCACCGAAAGAACCCATACCTTAACTCCCGCGCCGCCGCCTCGACACTGATGCCATCCTCGGCGGCCTGAGCGGCCACATCATCGCCGTCGGTGTGAAACTCCAAGTCATACTCACGGGCCAGATTCGCAACGAATTCCTGATCCCCATCTGACTCCGCCCCACGCAGCTTGTGATTGAAATGAACAACAGAAAGGACAATCCCCAACTCCCCCCGCAACTCCAGCAGCAGCCGCAACAGCGCAACAGAATCAATCCCGCCGGAAACAGCCACGCCAACGCGGTTCCCGGCCCGCAGCAGCTCCTGCCGCCGAATATGAGCAAGGACGCGCTGCGCCAGCGGGTGCACGGAAACATGTTAGCGCAAGGCCTGTGTAGGGACAGCCGCCCTCGGCTGTCCGGCTGGGCGAAGCCCGGCAACGCGCGCCGATCGTAGTAACCTAGGCCCATGCAAAGGCGCTGGGCTCTAACAGAAGCCGATCTTGGAAAAGTTCCCGACGAGGAACTCGTCCAGAAAGTCGTCGACTCGGTCTTGGACTTCGTCGGTGAATTGAGCCCCGGCGAGGATGATTACCAACTCATTCGCCAAACCCCCAAACCAGCGCAGTTCTTCCGGGCCATGCGCCTGATGGAATCAGAAGTGAACAACGGTGGCTTCGAGCAGTACTTCTGGAATTCTTCATGCACCTTAGCAGACGTGGCTCTGGAAGCGTATCAAGCGATCGGCGCACCCAAATACGTCGTGTTCTTAAGACGAGCGCTGGACCTCGCGGGGAGCGGTTCGTGGAGGGAAAGACGGGGCCGCTTCGGTTCAGATTGGACAACGTACAAAAAAGCGTGCCCTCGCGAAATGGATGCCCTCGACGACGAGTTCTATGCAGCAAACTGCGGCGATCCGGACTCAGGGGGTGGAGACCTGGATCTGTACGATAAGAAAATCGATTACATCCGTAAGAATGCGAGGGCGGCCTCTCGCATATAGACCCGCCTGGAACAGAAGGCACCCGCCGAGCTGGCGCTCGGCCGGACAGCCGAGGGTGGCTGTCCCTACATGAACCGTGGTCTAGTTCAACCCCGCGCTTTTCTCCGCGATGAGCTTCCTGATCTTCTCCACGAACTCCGCCGCCGGCATGTCCTCGGTCTTCTCTTTCCCCCGCGTGCGGACGTTCACCTTCCCCGCCTCGGCTTCTTTGTCTCCGACCACGAGCAGGAACGGCACCTTCTGCATGGCGTGCTCGCGAATTTTGGCGTTCATCTTTTCGTTGCGCGCATCGACCTCGACGCGCACGCCAATCGCCTTCAGTTGCGATGCGACTTTATTCGCATATTCCGCGTGCCGCTCACTGATCGGAATCATCACCGCCTGCACCGGCGACAGCCACACTGGGAACGCGCCCGCATAGTGCTCGATCAGCACGCCGAAGAATCGCTCCACCGATCCAAACAACGCCCGATGCACCATCACAGGCTGCTTGCGGGAACCATCCTCGGCCACATACTCCAGCCCAAAGCGCTGCGGCAGGTTGAAGTCCACCTGCACCGTTGAAAGCTGCCACAACCGTCCGATAGCATCCACCAGCTTGATGTCAATCTTCGGCCCATAGAACGCGGCCTCACCCGGCATGGTCTTGTATTCGATCTTCTGTTCCTTCAGCACCTTTTCCAGCGACTGCGTAGCATGGTTCCACTGCTCCTCGCTGCCCACAAAATTCTTCCGGTCGTCGGGATTCCAGGTGGAAAGCTCCGTCTGGAACTTGTCGAATCCAAAATCTTTCAGCACATCCAGGGCAAAGAGGAGACAACCGGTAATCTCGCCTTCGACCTGCTCCGGCGTGCAGAAGATGTGGGAGTCATCCTGCGTAAAGCCGCGCACGCGCAGCAGCCCGTGCATCACCCCAGAGCGCTCGTAGCGATACACCGTGCCCAGCTCGCCCAGCCGCACCGGCAGATCGCGATACGACTTCAGCGAGTCCTTGTAAATCAGAATGTGTCCCGGGCAGTTCATCGGCTTCAGCCGGTACTCGGCGTCGTCGAGCTCCATCGCATCGAACATGTTTTGCGAGTAGTAGCCCTCATGCCCCGAGGTGTAAAACAGCTGCCGCCGCGCCACATGCGGCGTGTACACCAGCGAATATCCGCGCTTGATGTACTGCTCGCGCATCCAGTCTTCCATCTCCTTGCGAATGATCCCGCCCTTGGGATGCCAGAAAATCAGCCCCGGCCCGGCCAGTTCCTGAATCGAAAACAGATCGAGCTGCTGGCCCAGCACGCGATGATCGCGCTTCTTGGTCTCCTCGATGTGCTTCAGGTAGTCGTCCAGGTCCTTCTTCGAATAAAACGACGTCCCGTAAATCCGCTGCAGCTGCGGATTCTTCTCATCCCCCAGCCAGTACGCGCCCGCAATGTTCAGCAGCTTGAACGCCTTGATTTTTCCGGTCGAGGGAATGTGCGGCCCGCGGCAGAAGTCGGTGAACTTGCCGGTGCGGTAGATGGAAATCTTTTCATCGGGCTTGGTGAACTGCTCGATGAAATGGCACTTCATGAAGTCGCCGTCTTTCTTGAAGTCGGCCAGCCCCTGATCGTGCGGCAGAAACTCGCGCGCATAGGGAAGGTTCTGCTGCACCAGTTCCTGCATCTTCTTTTCGAGCTTCTCCAAATCCTCCGGCGTAAACGCAGTCGGACGGTAGAAGTCGTAGAAGAACCCGGTTTCGGTCGGCGGTCCGTGCCCCAGCTTGGTCTCAGGAAAAAGCTCCAGCACCGCTGCCGCCAGCAAATGCGCCGACGAATGTCGGAAAACCTCCAGCGCCTCGGGATCCTTCTCGGTCAAAATGCGGAGGTCGGTATCTTTCTCGAGGGGGCGAGCCAGGTCGATGAGATCACCATTGGTCTTCGCGACCAGCGCCGCGTCCGCCAGCCGTGGGCTGATGGATTTCGCGATCTCCAGCGCAGTCGTCCCCTTGGCAACATCCTTCACGCTGCCATCCGGAAGCTTCACATGAATGCTGTCGGCCATGAGCGATCCTAACCTGGTTCTGAACCTCTCAGTCTAAAGAAGGCGACAGGGAGGGTCAATCAGGCCTCGGGTAGGTGTATACAGACGGCAAAATGCTCCCTCCCCCTGTTCCGGACCCATTTTGGCAGGGGCCCGCCGGGGGATGTGCGAGTGCAACTTTTTCATTTTGAGGCTTTACTGATGTTTGGCGATTTGCTCTTCGGTTCGCGGCACGCGGCGACAAACCGCGCCCCTAAAAGTGTGAATTGAAAACTTGAGTCTATCTCTGGCTCCCAATTAACTTGCCCGGACCGTCGCTCGGGTATGTCATAGACTTCTTCCATAATGCGATGCCGCATGAAAATATCGAGCGCAACTCCAATCTCTTGGCGATCAGCCTCCACGTCGTCTCGTTGCGATTCTGCCATCGTCACGTGGCGACCAGACGGATGGCGTGCAAGAGAAGCATCTGAGAATTTCAAACTCAAATCAGTGTAATCGAAACTCACGTACTCGATCCGCATGTTCTTTGTCCGTTGCGAATGCTCAATTGCTTCGTCGTATAAGGTGTCGAGGAACTTAACTTGTCTTGCCGACAACTCGCGTAGGATTGTCGGAAACGAAATACTGACTATAGAACTTTCGTCCGGATCTGCAGCGTGCGCCAGTAAATTCGCCCAACGGTCCTGGAGTTCGTCGGTCTCCTCGACCGAAGCGTTTTCGATAATCGGGAATAGGAGCTTGAGCGGCACCTGCTGCGGCTTCGCACCAGTCTTTGCAAAGATCTCAGCGGTGCGTTGATAAAGCCGTAGTTGCCGCATGGCCCGAAAGACTCTTACGTGATCTTTGAGCATCAGACCGGCTTCTTCTGCGGCTGGGCCGAAAATCGAGCTAATGAGATCAGTGACGGGCTTGAGCGCCGACGAGGCTACCGCTTCAATTCCTGTCTTCATCAGTTCCAAGTCATCGGCAGCCATATTTCCTTTGCAATCACGTTCCTTGACGAGATGCGCCAGAATTGTACGATTTAATCAAATCCCCTGGCATGAAAATCCCCAAATCCCATGACTGACCGGTTGGCATATCACTCAGGAGCGGCGGGTTTTACCGACTCCGCTTTGATCCATCGCACTGCCCGTCTATTCATCTCGCCGTCCCCTTCAACTCGACCGAAAAACGCGTTGCGCCTCCCCCGTTCAAGTCGGCGTAGGGAACAAATGACTTCAACACGCTCCGATGGGTCTGTCGTCACATCGTACAAGTCAGCGAGGCGCTCAAGATCAGCAGCCGTCCCGAACTTCCCTAGAAAAGCGCGGCACACGGTTCGCACGTATCGAGGTCTATCTAAGCTAAAAGCCGTAAGGCGGATAAACTCCATAAACTCAGGGGTTGGATTCTGACAATTCTCAAGAAACCATGCGACGATTTGATAAATTTGATAATCGTAAACAAGGCTTCCTCCTTTTAGTTCCTCAACGATTAGTGACTGAAGGCTGTCTACCTCATATATGGCTTTTAGGTACTGCAGGATCGTGTGAGTCTCTTCGGGATGAGGTTCTAGCATACTCAGGGCGTGCAATCCTGCAAACGTATCGATCTGCTTTGCAAGTCGCTTTAGCAAGAATCTAAACAATGTTTTGTTGAAGGGCTGCAGACCTTCTACAAAATAACTCTGGTATGCCTGCTGAATGATATCAATCGGGGTATCGTCCGCGCTTTCTTCCAGAATCTCGTCTGCTTCACTGACATCAATGTAAGGGTCACCGCGTCCGCTCTGTTGCACGACTTGTGCAATAAACTGTCTCCGAACCGACCGCAACACTTCTGTGACCTCTTCTATTTCGTTCCGTGCATTATCTGCGGCAAGAACCTTCGATTTCGCAGATTGTAAATTCAGTCCCCGCCTCCGCAATAAACGGCTCAAGTCGACCAGTAGCTTCTTAGCAGCAACTTCTGTGTCGCAAAAAACACGGATATCATCGACGTAGCGCAGATGATCGTACCCCATGTTTCGGAGATTCTCGTCAACGGTATTTAAGTAGAGCTTCGCCAGAATATCGGAGGGAGTCTGGCCTTGGGGTATTCCCCGTCCGGACACCTGTGCCCACTTATTCAAGCATGTTGAAAGCAAGTCCACAGCTGGCTTCGGAGCGTTTGTGGCTCTGACATCGGAAATGAGCAGACCAATGTCTATGTTTTCGTAGAAAGCCGATATGTCGGCAACCACGACAAATGTCGCCCCATCATTGATTTTGGCGATGCTCTTCTTGTCAAAGTTTTTCCAGCCAGTGAATCGATCACGAATCCACTCGGGATTCGTGGGATCAAGAGACAGCTGGTACGAAAAGTCAACTGTACCTTGTGACCATCTCAAAGACTGTTGTATGGCACGCAGGCACGCGCCGACACAGGCCGCGTATACTAACCGATCTGCATAGGAGAGATGTCCACCCGGTCGAATGAGTCCGTTTCCTTTTGGTACGTCACAGATGAAAAGCGGGCTCGGAGCATACGCATCATTTCTTATCAGCTGGAGACGACTTGCCAACCATCCCGGTAAATCAAATTCGATGAGCTCTACTGAGTAGGGATGCCCTATGAATACGCGGTGCGCTATGTCACTCTTGACCCTCTTCCAGGCAAGATCAAGGTTCAATAAGGCTGCCAATTGCTCCGACAAAGAGAGGGCCTCCACCCGTAATCACGAAGAGTGATTCTATTACTCAAGCGGACCAAAGCCAACTAATCGTGACAGCGTAGCCGAATGCCTCGGATGCGATCTGCGTCGGCCCGAGCCGAATCGCCCAAAGGGGCGGGCACACTCTGCTATGATCCTCAGCCGAGGGGAAACCAATGGGAAACCTGTCTGGAGTGGTTAAGGAGTTGAAAAAGGAACGAGACCGAGTTGAGCGCCAGTTGTCAGGATTGAATGCAGCACTTTCCGCTTTTGTAGGGGTCTACGGAGGAGCAGGCAAGCCGACGCGCAAGCGCCGTAAGTTGTCAGCGAAAGCGCGGGCGAAGATCGCAGCCGCACAGAGAGCACGGTGGAAGGCTTGGAAGGCAAAACGGACCGCTAAGGTCACTTAACGATTACGATAGTGTTGTGACCCTCTAGTGCGGTGCTATACGTATTTCAAGCCTTCGAGGCGGGAAACACGAATCCTGTTCTGAATATTGACAGCTCAAATGATCCAGAGCTTAACCAACGACTTACCGAATTGTTCGAATTGGTGAAGATTGGCATTTCGCAGAAAACTCTGGACTTCTTAAAGAGCCTTTTACCACAATAAAAGCACAACCAAGTAAGTATTCGTTGCCCTTAGCGCTTTTCGCCCATAACCTCCACCAATTCCGCCAGCGCCTGCCAATGCCTCGGATGCGGGCGGCGTCGACCCCTGCGGATGTCCGACGCATAAGGAATCGAGACTCCGATTGCCGCCGCAATCTGGGAAAGGCTCGCTGTTCTGAGTTGAGGCCGAATCTGCTTCTGATAAATCTCTTCGGTCAGGCAGCCAGGTCGGCTGTTTGTTGTCCACTGGCTTCGCGCTTGATCGTGACGGCGCTTAGTCTCCATGCGGCGGGCCTGGGCTTGCGGGCCACGGGCAATCTCGCGTCCCAATCTCGCTCCGTCGATGAGGGCTGCAGTTGAGTTCTTCTGCGCACACTCGGCACACCATCTGTGGGAACGATCAATCGGCTTTCCGCAGACGAGACACATATTCTGCTGAGTCGGCAAGCGTTTGAAGGGTAATTGCGCTGGACTTCCCTTCGCTGCTCGTTTGTTGTTCTGAGTCAGCCTCGTCGCAAAAGCAATATCGGGTCTGCGTATTGTTGACCAGAGTGCACGAGCGACCCACTCCGCAACAGGTGCAACGTGCCGACGCCAGATGTGTGCTGTCTCCGAAAGGCAAGCTGCGAGGTCAGCCAGAAGCCGACAATTGCCATCTCTCTGCTCTGAAAACCATTCTCGATTAAGCAGTTGCTTGGTGATCCATTCAAGCAGGTAAGCGTCCACTGCGGCGCGGCAGGGTTCCATCAGGTCACATGCCAAGCTGTCACGATTTGCGGTATCAACGTGCAACACGCCGAGACCGGGGTCCAAGCCGAGGCTAGCGGCGCTGAGGCGTGCCTCCGCCTCTAGGAGCGAGTACAAGAAATTCAAAATGGCATTGGGCGGATTGCAAGCTAGCCGGGGTGATCCGGTGAGTGGTGACACACGCGCTCCAAAGCTCAACCAGTGAGCGGGCACACGCGGCAACTGATTCTTTGGAAAATTGATCGGAAGTGTGGACCATGAAGACCAGTAGGCGCGTGCAGCTTGCGACTCAATCAGCCGGATCGTGCTGATGCTGTCGGCACTCGGCAGATCAGCGCGGAATCGGGCGATAGTGTCCGCCGTTAATGTGTCCAAGAGTTTGTCTCGCGCAACTTCTTCTTGTGCCACAAGCTTCTTGCTGATCAGCTCTCGGGAAATGTGCAGTGCCACACCGGAGGAATAGGCTAGGGCCTGGGCGCGGCGAAGCTTGGCATCCGATGGCCGAACAGGACCCGTTGTTGCCAGAACCTTCCCATCTCTTTCGAGCATGACGAAGCTAGCATCTTGGTCCGCCAGCCACTGAAGAGCGGCGAGTGAGATGAATCCGTCAGAGCCGATGATGACCAGGCGTTTCAGACCATGTCCGACACGAGCGAGTCTGATTCTGCGCCGCTCCGGGCCTATACCATCGTCGATTTCAAGATGCCCGCACTGCATTCGGACCTTGATTCCATAGCCGGACAGGGTGAGAACACCACTTCTACCGATTGGGGATTTGCGGGAAAAGGCGGGTTGCGATAGCGTGCGTGAAGCTGCCATCGGAGCTCATACCTCCTGTGGTGGTCAGGGCTTGTCGGGTGCTGAAACACTCGGCACGCCCGTTTATCTGCTTACTATTCTATCGCTTACGCGCATCGTGTGCTACCTGCAATAGCGGGCAGAGCGGACATTCGTTAGACTCCTCTTGCCGGAAAATGACCCCAACAAAGGCTAAGACTAATCCTGCCCTCACATCAGCGCTAGAGGCCGTTGCCAACTTATGCGGGGATGCATTCGACAATCTCGATCACTCAAGCGGGCTAGAGGCATTCAGAGCACACTCTGAGATAAAGCAAAGGAATATCCAAGAGAAGAGCGCGGGCTTTTATCGATCCTTTCTTCCACTGCGCACGCAGATGATTGCCCTGCTCGCGGATAGCTATCGCCGGTACTTCAAACTGGCTCTGGCGCATCCGAGCCAAACCGGAGGTGATCCCGAAAACTGGGCATGGATTCAGCTTCAGCCCGCCATTCACGCGGCGCTGGAGTGGATGCGTGACTGGTACATTTTGGCTTGTGATGGAGAAAATCGAAGGATGCTCCATATAGCATCGATCGATTTTGTTCCTGGACAGACAGTTACAACTCCCATTCCAGCCCCTGATTCTGCTTTTCTACCGCCGACTGGTTGGCGCGCGCCCGCTTGGTTGTTTGGGGTGTCGCTGGCGTTCTTTGGCATCGGAATGATGAAACCGCAACACGTCCCAAGAACCGATTCCGGTGAGAGACTTGGACTGGCGCACAGTCGTTTGCTACTTAAGGGAGCCAAGCGAGTGTTCTTGTGGGACTTAGCAGCGACCCTCGAAAGGGTGCGCAATGAGGAAATCGCTGCCGCTGGCGCAGTCCGAGTGGAGCCGGTGAATGTCCAAAGAACGCGCACGCCCAACAAACGAAAAGGTTGGCAGCGAAGACTGAAGCTTTACAGTGTCATTCAGAAAATCTTGGTCGACGACCCCAGCCTGCAGGGAATGGACTTCTGCGCTGATTTAGACAGGCGACACGCTCTCCCGCTCTTGGACTGGATGGAAAGCGGAGAATGGCGGGAGGGGCTTACTTGGAAAGAAGCATGGAGCAATCCCCAACTGCGCCGCAAAATCCGCCGAGTACGCCAAGAAGCTCAAAAGAAGAGCTGAAGGGGCCATCGTTTTGCCTGCTCGTGATTCTCGAATTGGGAGCACGGTTTAACAACATCCAGCCCAGGCTGCAGCCCACTCGCAAATAGTTGCGAGTAGGGCTCCACAAGTGTTCCTCTAATATAACAATTACGGCTGTAGCCTACTCGCAAGATAAATGCAGGCAGGAAAGCTTACAAACTCACTCACGCGCAGCCTAACCTACTCGCAAACAAATCCGAGAACTACACAACTGCCAAATCGACCCTTATCCTCGCGCGCATGGCGAAAGGTAAAACGTCTGGACGCCAGACAGGTCGGAGCCCTCAGCCGATTCCCGCATTGCGGTTTTCAGAGCGCAGCCAGCGCGCACGCGAGCGGGCTGTCCAGGCCCTCGCGGCGATGCGACGGGGTGACACTCTTTCACGAGCTGCCCGTGACAACGGCGTCACCATTCGCACGCTGAAACGCTACATAGGATCAGCCCTCGTGCAAGACCGTCCTGGCGGACGCATCCGCGCAACCAAGACCGACCGACTCGTCCGTTACCTGCAGATTCCCGGCCCCGACGGTCCGAGGGACGTAACGGTTCGCGGATCGAAAACGGCGAGTCAGTTCGCACACTACAAAGCTGCAATCAATCGTTTGCTTCGCGGTGATCGCAATGCCATGGCTGCTTGGCACGGGAGGAAGATTGCAGGGATCGAGCTCATAACGGACACCAAGACTCTAGTCGAGCAAGCTCGCAAGGATTTACTTCCCTATTCGATCTACCGCTCACTTGCAGGCGGTGCGGCATGAAATCAAAGCGAACGCGCAAGCGTTGCCCCGATTGTCCGGAGCAGTGTTTCTGCGGCAGTTCGCAGCACCTCGAAGACAACCACCTCGGAGGGCGAAAGCACGTTCCTTGGCTTTGGCTCCCACACTGCAAGCCCAATCATGCGCAGTTTCACGCGAATTGTCGGCGGGCAGGCGTCGACTTTCGGAAGCAGAGCAACAAGCTCATGGGACAGATACAGGCTTTCAAAGCACAACTGGTCGGCATGTGGATGGTAGTCGAAGAGATGGAGAAAGAAGTCAGAACGAAAACTCGGAGGACGAAATGACCAACATACACGACGTGTTCGTTCGAGCGTATGCGGTTCCAGCGCAGTCCAAAGATGATCAAGAGAAGAAACGGAAGTCACGGAGCAAGGATTCCCTTAAATGGCCTTCGCACGCATTGATATTCGACACAGAAACTCGGATCACTGCCGATCAATCTTTGACGTTCGGCGTTTTCCGTTTTTGCGAACTCGACAACGACCGATACAAGCTGACCCGCGAAGGAATCTTCTACGCCGACAATCTCCCCGCGAAGGATAGGAAGGCAGTGGAGAAGTACGCCAAGACAGCTGTCTCCGACGCGAAGTCGTTTCCGCCCGAGTTCCCGCTATATTCGCGTTGGGACTTCATGAAGAGAGTCTTCTGGCCTGCGATCAAGCGGAGTGGAGCTTTGATTTGCGGTCTGAACCTGCCGTTCGACATTGCGCGTCTCGCATTGGCATGGAACAGAGGCGAGCACGACGAATGGTCGCTTACCATGTCGCGGTACTCAAACGGTGTTGAAAACAGCAATGTTCCGCGCATCCTGATAACACCGATAGATAGCAAGAAGGCATTCATCCGTTTGGCGAAACCGTGGAAACCGGAAGAATGGAAGGAGAACGGGAAGTCACATTTCTTGGACCTCAGAACCCTCGGGTGGGCTCTGTTCAATCGTTCTTATTCACTGAAGCGTTTGTGTGCAGAACTACAAACCGAGCATCAGAAGATCGATCACGAACCTACAGGGGAGGTCGCAGTCGAGGAAATCGAATATGCACGTGAAGATGGGCGGTGCACGGTCGATGCGCTCAATGCGCTGAAGCAGGAATTTGACACACATCCGAATGGCTTGAATCCGTGCCACGCGTATTCCCCGGCGAGCTTGGCAAAGAGCTACCTCGACGCCATGGGCATCATCAGGCCCGCAGAGAAATTCAGGATTGCACCCAAACACCTAGGCATCGCCATGCAAACCTACTACGGCGGACGCTCCGAAACGCGCATCCGTTGCACCGAGGTCCCCGTTGTTCCCGTCGACTTCACCAGCGAGTATCCGACATGCTGTGTGCTGCTGGGGCTGTTCGACATTCTCACAGCAGCGAGCGTGTCGTTTGAAAACGATACTGCTAACGTTCGGCGGCTCATCAAACGCATTTCACTGGATCGCTGCTTTGATCCACAATTGTGGAAACAATTCAATTTCTTCGCACTCGTGCAGCCCGATGACGACATTTTGCCAGTGCGTACCGCATACGACGGCGTAACCCAGAACATCGGCAACAACTACCTAACGTCCGATACCCCGCTGTGGTTTGCAGGTTGTGACGTGATCGCGTCAGCCATCAGAACAGGGAAACCACCGCGCATCCTCCGTGCAATACGCATCGTGCCACATGGCAAACAAGCTGGCATGAAGAGCGTGAATCTGCGGGGCAGCATGGTCGAAATCAATCCTTACAAGGACGATCTGTTCCGCAAGGTCATCGAACAACGAAAACTCAACAAAGCGGACAAAAAGCTCTACTACTGGCTCAAAATCTTTGCGAATTCGATCTACGGGTTCTTTGTTGAATTGATTCCCGAGTTACAGAACAAGAATGTGCAGCTCGAAGTGGTTTCAGGCGACAAGAAATTCTCTGATTCGTCAGACGTGATTGAGAAAGCCGGACCATGGTTTTTCCCACCGTTGGCGTCGATGATCACGTCCGCAGGCCGTTTGCTGCTTGCAATGGCAGAAGAAAGCGTCAACCGGAAGAAGGGCACATACCTATTCTGCGATACCGACTCCCTTGCAATCGTTAGTGCCAAGCATAGTGGATCACTCACGATTGCAGGCGGTGAAGATCGCCGCATTCTATCGTGGGCTGAAACGCAGAAAATCGTTAACAGATTCACATCGTTGAATCCATGCGACCGGAAAGCGGTAGAGGGATCGATACTGAATCTCGTGGACGCAAACTACGTTGATGGCGATCCCACGAAACGTCAGCGCCAACTGTATGGCTACAGCATCGCGGCCAAACGTTACGCGCTGTACGAGAAAGCAGGCAAATCAGACATCACCATCGTTGATCCCAAAGCGCACGGAATTGGTTTTCTCTACCCACCCCAAGACTCTCCCAAGAATTGGGACAAGGAAGCTCCGCGCTGGGTTTACCAGCTGTGGGATTACATCGTGCGGTGCGCGTTGAAGCTAACAACAAAACCACCATCATGGCTCGACATTCCGCAGATGATGCGGCTGACGATCACGACGTACAACGTCTTAGAGATGCTCGGAGAGTGGGAGATCGCACGTCCCTACAACTTCCTCCTGCTGCCGATGGTTGATCCTGTATATGGAGTGGCGTTCCATCGGCAAGCAAGCGACCAAGTGCTGCTCGTTTGTTCATTTTCATCGAAGCAGGAGCAGTGGTTTGAGTTGGAATGCGTCAACGTGCACAACGGCAAGAAGTACAAGATGCTCGACTGCAAGAACGCACGTAGGGACATGCCGTACAACGTCGTATTCCCGTCGCAATTCGCACATCTCTTGATCCAGTATCAGCAACATCCGGAAGCGAAGAGCCTAGCGCCGGATGGCACACCATGCCACGCTGAAACCCAAGGTTTACTCAAACGCGCGCACGTAGTCGCGGGAGAAATTCGCTACGTCGGCAAGGAGACAGACCGCAAATGGGAAGAGGGCGAAATTAGCCTCTTGGAATTTGCTGCGACCGAATATGGACGAAAAGGTCGGGTGATCGCATCGGAGGACGTAAAGGCGGCTATTGCCAGTATCGGGATCAACAAGTGCGCACGCGAAAGCGGATTTGATCGGAAGAACTTCATCAGGAAACTAATTCGTGATATCCCTGTAAAACGCAACTCGTACACCGAATTTGTGCGCTGGCTTCAGGGCAGACAATTGCAAAATCCACGAGCATTCTCGTTGAAGAGCGGGCGGCTATTCTAGCAGGTCCAGAGTCTCACAGGCTTTTCGAATTAGGTCATTCTCAGCAGCGGTCACGCCGACGAATTCGAATCCGCAGCGGTTGCCCGAGCGGCTGCGAACAGTTGCACTTAGATTTAGCGAAACATTGTCCGCTTGGATAGGGACTTCCAATCTTACCAATGTGCATGCCGTCCAAGGACCACTTATAAGTAATCCTCCAAGGCCCGCTACACTGATATCAAGAACGCGGCCAAGCACAACGGTCGAATCTTCGGTGGTAAGAACAAATGGTCCACCGAAAAGAAATCGCGGATGTCGCCGGACATCCGTGCGCTCGCCCTGTTTAGTGCGACCACGCATAGCATTACGTCTACATCGCGGGCGTGAAGATTGCAAACAAAATGTGATTCCTGTTACAAAGACCGAACAAAGCTCGATTTCTTTGCATCGTCGCTCGGGAAGAATCGGTTTTTTGGCGTTCTTCTCCTACTGTTGCAATTTGCAACAAACGGCCAAGACTGATAACACTCTAGATTTCGTGAATCCAGCTTGGCACTAGTCAGCTAATCGTGCAGAGGTAGACTGCGTCCAAGTGGGTCGTCGGCGGAGATGTGGGGAGTCCGGCATGCAGTCGCAGTTAGCTGAGGACGAAGTGGCGCGTTTGAAGGCGTTATTTGATTGCCACATTCTCGACACACCGAGGGAAGAAGTATACGACCAAGTCACTAATCTTGCCGCCTACCTCTGCGGTACTCCCATTAGCTTAATCGGATTCGTTGACGCAACCCGCCAGTGGTTCAAATCAGCGGTGGGCTGGGACGCGCCGGAGATTCCTCGCGAGCAGTCGCTCTGTTCTCAGACTCTACGGGAGAGGAGCCTCCTGCTGATCCAGGACACGACAAAGGATGGACGGTTTGCTGCTAATCCGCTGGTGGCCCATGGAGGCATTCGCTTTTATGCAGGAGCCCCTCTGCTCACGGCGGAGGGGTATGCGCTGGGCACACTCTGCGTGATGGATACTGTGCCCAGGTCATTGCCAGACGGGCACAAGAATGCACTACTGACACTCGCAAGCTTTGTGGTGACCCTATTGGCGGCGCGCCGTGCGGCCCCGAGAGCCTTGGCCAGTCCGCAGCCCAATCGGAGTGCGCTGCTGTTTGACCAGAACGTGGCTGGCTTCTACCGTTCCGAACCCGACGGACACCTGCTGGATTGCAACACTACCTTCGCACAAATGTTGGGGTATGGCTCGCGGGAGGAGGTATTGCAATGCCACCCCTCGGACTTTTACTTCTCCCCAAATGATCGTGCAAGTTTCCTGGACAAACTGAAAGCGCAGGAGAGACTGTTCAATTTCGAGCATCGTTTGCGCAAGAAAGATGGGGACCCCGTCTGGGTGCTGGAGAACGTGTTCGCTGCCCTCAATACGAAAGGTGAAGTGACAATGCTTGAGGGCACTATGGTGGACGTTTCGGAGCATAAGCGCACCGATCAAGCGCTTCAAGATAGCCAGGAGCGCTTACAGAGCATAATTAGTTCTGCCATGGATGCCATCATAACGGTTAATGACAACCAGCGGGTTGTGGTGTTCAACCATGCCGCAGAAGAGATATTCCGTTGCCTTGCGTCAGACGCCGTCGGCCAGCCGCTCGATAAGTTCATCCCAGCAAGATTCCGAGAAGCACACCGGCAGCACGTCCAAGAGTTCGGACGCACGGGAGCTTCCGGCCGCTCGATGTACTCGCCGGGCACACTATGGGGAGTTCGATCCGGTGGGGAGGAATTCCCGATTGAAGCCACCATTTCGAAGACGACCACTGCGAACGAGAAGCTCTACACCGTGATACTCCGCGACATCAGTGTGCGCAAGCGCGCTGAGGATGAGCTGCGCCAGTCACAGAAGATGGAGGCCCTGGGGCAACTGGCGGGCGGAATCGCACACGAGTTCAACAATTTCTTGAGCATCATTCTCGGATACAGCGATCTCCTTGAGACAGAAGCCGGAGAAAACGAGACGTTGCGTCGCGAGTGCGCTGAAATCAAGAACGCGACACAGAAGGCGGCGTCATTGACCCGGCAATTGCTGGCCTTCAGCCGGAAGCAGGTGGTCGAACCCCGAGCGCTGGACCTCAATGCTGCCATTTGGGAGACGCATAAGCTGTTGCGCCGCCTCATCCCGGCCAACGTTGACATAATTCCTGTCTTGCACTCGGATTTGGGCAAAGTGCAAGGCGACCCTGCACAGATTCAACAGATTCTGATTAATCTCGCGATCAATGCCCGTGATGCAATGCCGCAAGGAGGAAAAGTGACGATCGAGACCTCCGAGGTGGAGCTCGATCAGGAGTTTGCCAGCCACCATCCTGAAGTGCAGCCCGGCAAGTACGTCATGCTGTCCGTCAACGATACCGGACAGGGAATGGATGCGGATACTGCCTCGCACATCTTTGAGCCTTTTTTTACTACGAAGGCGCAAGGTAAAGGCACCGGGCTAGGGTTGTCCACGATTTACGGCATCGTCAAGCAGAGTGGCGGATACATTACCGTTGCAAGCGTGTTGGGCAGAGGCACAACCTTTCGCGTTTACCTTCCCTTGCTGGCCGCGTCGGACCAAGCCGCTACCGGGGATAGTCGTTCGGAGTTGATACAGCAGCCTAAAATCGAGACCATCCTTGTGGCCGAAGATGATCCGGCACTGCGCAAGTTGATACGCATCACGCTTGAGCATAAGAGCTACAAGGTGCTAGAAGCCAAAGACGGTCGGGAAGCCTTGTCGATCTGCGAAGGCTATGCTGGACCTATTGACTTGATTGTGACTGACCTGGTAATGCCACGCCTAACCGGTCTCCAATTGAAAGAGAAAGCGGTTGTACTGCGCCCAAAGACAAAGTTCCTGCTGATCTCCGGCTATGCCGACGACTCTGTTAACAAAATTGGAGAGCTTGCTTCGAATTCGGATTTCTTGGAGAAGCCCTTCCTCCCCAACGAACTCGCGACGAGAGTGTCCGAACTGCTGAGTGAAGATGCTGATAAGCCGCAAGAAGAAGCTCAATCCCAGGGTTACCACGACGTGGGGACCTGAAGAACCGAAACCTATTTCCCTTGGCGGGCGGCAATTGCCCGATTGAGAGTCCCTTTTCTTTTTGAACCGCGTGTAGCATTCGGCGATATGCAATCCCCTCAGCTGGACAAGTATGCAAGAAATGCCCGCCCGCGCCTGGCGAAACTGGGGGGAGGATCAATTACACAGCTTAGATTTCCACAGAGATTACGCCCTCCCCGTCGAATGCGCTAGACTGGCTTCATGGCGAATAGGCGCTTGCGCATCGTCAAAGAAACCCCGCCTCCGGTTATCGGCGTGTGTGAACGCTGTAACGCCCAGTTCAAATCGAGCGAGCATGATGCCGTAGCCGATGTGGCAGCCCAGTACGAATCCCACAAGTGCCAACCGATAGACAGCAGCCAGAACGCCCCGCGGATCGTGCGCGAAGCCACGGAAGACAAGTAGTGGCCTCAGTCAATTCCACGGGGCTAGGGCCAAAAGACTTCTCGATATTGCTGGGCATCCGTATCTAACATTGCCCCCCAACCGAGGGGGACTGACCAGCCCTGACTCCCAAACCTGCACGCGACCGCCGGAGTCAGGGTTTTTTCTGTGTCCATCAACGCACACTGTTAGGGCTGACACTTCCCAGGCGACCTGCTAGACTTCCTCAGTCCGAGAAAGACCCTGATGTCAAAAGTCCTAATGATTCGGACTAGAGGACGTATTCGCGGTGCTGCTGTCGGAGCACGGCGTCATCGAAACCACAACATATGCTCGCTCCTTCTCATCGGTGGCGACCCGCAGCAGCATCTTGTCCTTCTCCATGCGGAATTGCGCCTCTTCACCGATGGGTAGAAGGACCGGATGCTTTTCGTCTCTGGGACGAATGTGATAGATGACCTTGTCGGCCTGCAAGACATATTCCTGACAGAGAAGTTCCTGCGTTTTCTTGTTCGCAGAGTCGGTCCCCAGCATCTCGCCTGCGAAACTCTTATTGTCCTTCTCGGCGAGTCCGCACTCAACAGAGTCCATCTGCAACACCTTGCCGGACTGATACTGCTTGGCTTCTCTGGCGTTTGCCACGGAAGCCAGTCCCAGAACAACACACAACACGACCTTAGAACGCATAACCTGTTCCCCCAGAAAGTAGAAAACGAACCCCGTTTGAGGACTGGAACGAAAGCAGCCCATCCTCTGGCTAGTCGAGTATTTTCTTCGCGGTAAGATCGCGGGGAAAGGTCACGCTTGCAGTAGCACTTAAGTTACTGCCTGCCTGGAAAGGTATTTGTTAGGCCTGCTAGCGTGCTGACCCAAAACATGGCTCGCGAAACCAGCTTATTACACTCGAAATCCCCATTTGCTAGGCTCGCCGACCTTCGGTAATGGCATCGTAACAACCCGCGCGCTACTCGACTGTCCTGCGTTGGCACGATACTTTGTTCCGTGGGGCAGATTCTCCTAGTTGCGGTCGGGCTCGTCTGTGTCATCCTGTTAATCAAGGCAGGATTCGACAGGGCCGAGGCACGCCACAAGAGAAAGAAATAGAACGGTCAAGCGGGCAGCTGTTGGGGAGGGAGCATTTTGCCGTCTGTATACACCTACCCGTCAATCAGGCCTCGGCGCCGCGGCTACGACTTCCTTTCCACCTGCCTTGTAGACCACTCCACCTTTCATGACGAAGGCGACGCGCTCCATCTCGGTGATGTCTTTGAGCGGGTCTCCCGTGACCGCGACAATGTCCGCGAATTTGCCTGGCTCGATCGCGCCAATATCCTGGGAATCGCCGATCAGGTCAGAGGCATTGACGGTGGCGGCAGCCAGAGCATTCATCGGCGTCATGCCCAGGCGCACCATTTCGGTCAGCTCTTTCGCAGGCGTGAGGCCGCCGCGAAAATCGCCCATGGAGTCTGTTCCCATGGCGATCTTCACGCCGGCGTGATTGGCGTCGGTGAACATGGCCTGGATGATGGGAGTGATGACTTTGATTTTGGCGATGATGTGCGGCGGCAGTTTTTCCGGATGTTCTTTTGCAGTTTGCTGGAGCGAGTAGGCGACAAAAACCGTCGGCACAAGATAGGTGCCGTGCTCCTTCATCAGAGTAAACGATTCCTCGTCGGCATACGTGCCGTGCTCGATGGAATCGATGCCCAGCCGGACGCAATTGTCGATGGCGGCTTTGCCATGGGCGTGAGCGGCAATCTTCATGCCGAGAGAATGCGCCGTCTCGATGGCCGCTTTGATCTCGTCATTGCTCATCAATTGCAGCCTGGGATCGTCCCCCACCGAGCCCACTCCGCCGCTGGGCACTATCTTGATCAGGTCCGTTCCGCTGCGGTGATGTTCGCGCACTACTTTGCGCACCTGATCCGGGCTGTCAACAATGGACGCGCTCCACTCTGGATCCGAGATCCCTGGCGCCACTCCGTTGGCGTCATCGGAATGTCCACCGGTCGGTCCAATGATTTGACCGGCAGCCCACATGCGCGGGCCGATGACCAGACCACGGTCGATGGCCCGCTTGAGCGCCACGTCTACGGTGTCTCGCGCGCCCACATCGCGAACGCTCGTGAACCCGTTCAGCAACGTCGTCCGGGCGTTGGAGGCGGCATAGAAGGCCGAATCGGCTGTGCTTTCAGTGACCAGATCCTGAAAATGGCTGCCCGTCCCTAAATGCATGGTTAAGTGCTTGTGGCAGTCGATGAGACCGGGCAACACTGTGGCGCTCGACAGATCGATCACGTCAGCGTCTTTGGGAGATACAAAGCCGTCTTGAATCGCGCTGATCCGACCCCCTTCGACCAGGATCGATACGTGATCGCGAACCTGCTTGTGGGCGGTGTCAATCAAATGTCCGGCATGAATGACGGTGGTTTTCTGCTGTCCGAATGCTGGAACAGCCAGACTCGCCAGGAAGAACACGAGAACATTCAGCCGCAACGATTTGCCATTCATGCCAGCGCCTCCAACAATTTTTCGATGTCGTCCATGTCGTTGAACACAGAGGGCGACACGCGGATGTAGTGCGCGGAGACGCGTGCGTTCACGCCCGCTTTCGCCAAGCGTTGCCGCACGGCCTTGTAGTCCTTGACGGCGAAGCTCGCGAGCGCGGAGGTCGACTCCGACGGAGTGAGCGGGCTGTACCCCAGGCGCGGCATCTCCTGCTGAAGGCGTTTGAGCATCGGCTGGCGGTGGGCCTGGATGTTCTCGACTCCCAGCTTGCGGATGTAGGGCAGCGATTGCGCCAGCACGTGGGCGATGCCGATGGCGTGCGTGCCGGTTTCAAAGTGACCGGAGGCATCGTTGGCCAGCGTGAATGTGTACGGGGCAGCATTGGGAGCGTCGCCAGGAAGGAAATGCGAATCCATGGTCTCTGCCTGAAAGTAGCCGTAGTCGGTGCGCTTGATGACGCGATCGAGCAGCCCTTCCTTCACGAAGAGAAACCCGAGGCCAAAGTCAGCCATCAGCCACTTGAAGCTGGAGCAGGCGCAGAAATCAACGCCGCTGGCGCGAACGTCGATGGGAGTGCATCCGGCGGCCTGGGCAATGTCGGCATAAACGTAGGCGCCGTGCGCATGAGCGAGATCGCAGACTGCCTTCAGATCGTGCTGGAAGCCGTTGTGCATCGCGACCAAAGAGATCTCAATCAGCTTCGTTTTCTTGTCGACCACCCGCTCCAGATCTTTCAGGTCGATGCGCCACTCGCGGGGCATGACCACTCGCAAATCAAGGCCGAATTGCTGCTGCAGGGCCTGCAGATGAATGAGCGCGCCCTCAAAATGGAGAGCGTCGGTGACGACATTGTCCGTCTTGTAGTCGATGCCGAGCCCGTTGACGACCAGGTTCTCACCCGCACTGGTGCTGGTCACAAAGCTGATCTCCGATTCCTTGGCGTTGATGAGGGAGGCGAATTCAGCTTTGACGTTGATCAAATCCTTGGGCTGGGAGACGATTTCGGGTTGTGATCGAGATTCCGCCCACTCGCGCAGAGCCTTCGCCGCCGCCACAGGCATGGGGTGGGTATAGGCAGAGTTGATGTAGCTAACCCCGGCGGGAATGGAGAAATCGCTTTTCGCCGCAAGAGCGCCCGCGGCAGGCGTGCCGGAGGCGACCTGCGGCAGCGCGTGGAAACGCAGCTCTGGCGCCATCTTCAGCACGGCCAGGCCGCCGGCCCCGGTCAGAAGTTCACGCCGACTCATTGTCATGGCTGTTTCCTCCACGGGAATATGCAACGCGGGAACCCGCGCGTGCTCTTTCGCTGTCTACTGCCGCTGTCTACTGCGTGCTCCGGATCAGAGCACGGATGTCATCGGTGAACTTTCTGGCGCTGCGCTCCACAGTGTAGGCCATATGGCCGCCCTCATAATATGAAACGGTAGCGCGGCCCTCGGGCCAGCCCGCCTGTCTGACGGCATATTCGGCGGCACCGACCGTGGTTTGCGTATCGTCATAGCCGTTGCCAATCAAGACGCGAAAGCGAGGATTGGCCTTCATCACCTTGAGCAATCGGTCGCTGTAGGGCCAGTCCGCGAAAGGGCCAACGCCGCCCCACTTCCATTCGTCCAAGCTCGTTTCTTTGATGAGGACATATTCGTCTGGCCAATCCACTTTGAGATCGCTGCGCACGTAGTCGGCGAACAGGCGCTGGAACGGTCCCTGGGTGATTGACGAAGGGTCCTCTGCCAGCCCTTTGGCGGTCATCGGAGCCGTGTATCGGCCGTCGTTGCGCCCGAGCAATAGTCCTTTATCTTTGAGCAGCTCACCGCGAAATTGTTCCTTGCTGATGCGCAGATTGTGCTCGCGGTAGTAGGCGGCGGAGATGCCGCTGAACTCCTCCAGCCGCTTCGCGATGCGTTCCCGTTCATTCGGTTCCAGAGAGTTTCCCTGGAACAGCGCCGTCAGATACTCGGTTTGAGCGAAGTGCCAGGCGTCGCCGACAAACTGCTCCAGCGTTTCCCGCTTATGGTCGCCTTTCTGGTGATACCAGGCGAGCGCGGCCAGCGTGGGCAGAGAAACGGCATAGCTGACGATGTTCTGCGGCCGCTGCCGGTATTCGATAATGTTGAGTGCCTGCCCCAGCAGAATCACCCCACCAACGAGAATCGGATGAGGCAATTCCGCCAATTGCGCCGCAACCTCGGCCGCGCGAATGGTGCCGTAGCTCTCGCCCAGCAGGTAAGCCGGCGAGGACACCCGGCCATGCTGCGTCAGCCAGGCAGAGATGAATGCCGCTACTTGCTGACCATCGGCAGCAACTGAGAAATAACTCTCTGGAGCAGTACCCGGCAGAACGCGGCTGTAACCGGTGGAAGCCGGGTCGATGAAGACGAGGTCAGCTACGTCCAGCGGCGAATAGACGTTGTCCATCAAATGGTACGTCGCCGGGTCAGCCTGCAAATCGTCAGGAAAAGAGATTCGCTTCGGCCCCATCACGCCGATGTGAAGCCACAGTGATGCTGTAATCGGTCCGCCATTGAAGACAAAAATCACGGGGCGCGCAGGCTCGGCGGGAAGGGCATCAGCGGTATAGGCAAAGCTCACTAGCCGCGCGGCCGGCTTGCCCTTGGCGTCGGGAACATCTATGGCGTCAACGGTCGCGGTGTATTGGATTGGCTTGCCGTTGAACGTTCCTGTGTGGCGGGTTGTGACTGCTGAATGGGCAGCGACCTGCGCGGATACAGATACAGCCTGGCCCGGATCTGCCTGCGCGACCGTCGTCTGGCAGGCCAGCAACAATCCGAGGATCGCTACACAGGCCCACAGCAGGCGGCCCACGGCGTTCATTCTCGTGAGTTCAGTCTCTCGCCTGATAGCTCTAAGTGATCGCATCGAACTCTGGAATTCTCTTTCTGCAAGAGCTGTATGCTCAGACTGTCCAAGACACGACTCACGGACGAGTGGCACAAGCCTCATCAGTCACGCCCGAGCGGCGAAGCCACTGGTAGCCTTCAACCGGCTGGCCTCTGGGAAGATATTCGACTTCCAGGGTCTGCTCTCCCCGTTTGATTCGCAGATGAATACGCTTGGTCACGTCCGTGCGCAGGTCGTCCACATTCCTGGGGTCCACAGCTAGCACAGCGTCGCCGTTGCGCAAACCGGCTTTCTCGGCGGCCGAACCCGCCACCAGCCCCTGAACGGTCCGAGGCTGAATATCCATGGTCTTGTGCTGATCGAATCCCAGTTCGTGGATACCCATCTGAACGGTGTGTCGCTCAAAGCAAGGACCGAACGCGTCCGATGCCGGCACCGCGACGTCACCCTTCACAATCACGGCCTCAAATTCTTCGCCGCCCGCGGCGCCCAGTTCTTTCTCCATGGCCTGCTTCCAGGTTTCGGGTGTCAGCTGTTCGCCGTTGTTCCGCCGGGATAACTGGGGAAGCAGAACTGAGTCGAGCGAGACTTTGCCGCCCGAGGCAGCCAGAAGTTTCTGGTTAGTATCGACAAAGTAGAAAAAGCCGCGCTGATACGGCAGACCCTGGACGTTCTTGTCGCGCCAAAACCCTTCCGCGATCTTTTCGTTCGGCAGGTTCCGGAGAGGGTTCGCATAGTACGCCTGGGCAGCGCCATTGACAGCCTTGGCGAACGCAGCCGGCGGGATCAGACCGGCGCGAAACGAAATCCATCGCGAGTAATATTCGGCCAAGCCCTCGCTAAACCAGGATCCTTCAATCCCGTCAGGCAAGCTCAGACCGCCTGCAAAATGGTGCGTCATCTCGTGCGCGATGATCAGCCGAGGAGGATCGTCGTTGGGTACGGTGCCGGCTTCCGGCGCGAAGAGAAGGAATGAATTGGCCAACGCGGCGCCGCCATAGCTCTCGTTGTCTCTGCCGGCACGCATAAAGAAGTAAAAAGGCGTCGAGGTCTTCTCGGCAAAGAACTCGCGCAGTGCCAGGTAAGCCTTTTCCGACCACTGCATCTCCGTCCTGGGATCAAAAGGCGGCGTTCCCAACCACGCCGAGCGGAAGGGGCTTGCAGCCAAATTCTCTGGATAGGCACCTACAGGCCCGGCCAGGTAAAAGCACTCCTGCAGGCGACTGACTGGGCCTGCGAAGTGCACATCTCCTTCTCCGACGCTGGCCACGCCCTTGGCTCCGGCAGGCATGTCACGGAGATCCCATCTTAAGGTGATGTCAAAGTCCTCTTTCGAGTCGGGGAGCACGAGGAAGCCGAACCCGGCGCCGCTCACTCCTCCTCCGTTGGACCGTAAGTCGAAAGGCGGGCCCGGCCAGGGATGGGGAGGATCAAGCCGGGCGCGATAGTGGGCTTTGAACTGAGCCGCCGTCGGCAACGGCAATTCCCATCGGCGCCAGAACAACGACCCGCCTGCATCGGGCGGTTCATCCACCTGCTCAAGCTTGACAGGGCCGTCGTCGCTTCGCACCTCCAGATTCTCGATTCGATCTGCGACGTGCTTCACGCCGGCGAACTCCACCGGAATCCGGAGCGAGAAGCGCTTACCAGCCTCTGGATGAAGTCCGTTTAACTCCAGCGCCACATCGACGGTTGCAACTTTGCCGTCGGCGCCCGGGATGGGACGAAGCGTAATGGCCAACTGGGCGTGGGCCGCAGAGGACGACGACTCGCTCTGTGCCGCCACCCGAGCGACGCTCACACGGAATGCCGCCAGCGTCAACAGAATCGCAAACGTTTGTCTCGCGAGCATGCCGGCTGGTCCTTCACTCTGAGGATCCTGTCGCAGGAGAGGCCAGCGATCGCTGCGCCAACGACGCAAAATCACGCTTGAGTTGCTTCCGGTTAGAGGCATCCAGATAGGCCATGTGTCCGGCCTTGTAGCGGACCAGTTCGACACGCGAACGGGCGTCGGGATCCAGTCCCATATGAGCGAAGACTTGTTCCGTGCCGAAAAAGGGTGTCGCCAGATCGTAGAGACCCGAGATCACGAGCACTCGCATGGACTTGTTCGCCCGCAGCGCGCGGGCAAGAGCCGCGCCGCCGTCGACGGCGGTGGCATCGCTCCAGTCCCATTTGACTGACATCCAATCGCCTCTGTGCTGCGTAGGCGGAGGCCAGCGCCCGCCAAAGGGACCGGCGTAAAGGTCGTCAGTCTTGATGTTGAGCTGCGACTGAAAATAGGGAACGACCAGCGAGCCGGTCCCATGCGTGTCCAGGCTCGGGTCATGCGTGGGATCGTACTCGCCGCTCGGCGAGGTACTGGATGCGGTTGCGCGCACGTCATAGTGCCCGAGGACCTGCTTTTTATCCTGCAGCAACTGGCCGGCGAATTCCTCCATCCCAATCCGCAGATCGTGCTTGGCAATGAAGTCCTCGCTCAGCCCGGTGAAGCGGGACATTTCCTTCGCGACCCGCGTACGATCCGACGACGACAGCCGGTCTCCCTGCAGAAGCGCCACCGAGTATTGCGAGATTGCCCATTCCTCCGACTTCTTGACTGCAGCGTCGAAGTCGTTCTGAAGATCGGCTGGGAGCTTTTTGTGCACAAAGGCGGCTGCGGTATAACTCGGGATCAGCGAGATGAGTTCCTTGTCGGCATCTGCGCTGTGCAATTCCAAAGCGGTGGAAATCAAGACTACGCCGGCAAGATTGAAGTTCTTACTGCTCAATTCGCCGGCGACCCCGGCAGCTCTGAGCGTGCCATAGCTCTCGCCAATCAAAAAGATTGGAGTATCGCGGCGGTAATCGTACTGCGCCAGGAAGACCCGGATAAACTCCGTGATGGAGTCCACGTCTCCCTTGCGGCTCCAAAATTCCTTCCCGAAAGCCGCGTCCGTGGGATAGCTGTAGCCGGTGCCCACTGGATCCACAAAGACCAAGTCAGTCGTATCGAGCCAGGTGCTTTCGTTCTCCGTTACTGCGTAAGGGGGAGGGACTGATGCGTACTCATCCAGATCTTTGACGCGGAAGGGACCCAGCGCCGCCAGCTGAAGCAGCGATGAGTTCGAACCGGGACCGCCGTTCCAGGCAAAGGTCACCGGGCGAATAGACTTGCCTTCCGCGGAATCCAGTTTGTAGTAGACGTAGAAAATGCGCCCATGCGTCTTGTTGAACTCATCGCGAAGAGAGAGAAAACCGGCTCGCGCGGTGTACTTGAGGGCGTTCCCGTTTACCGTAATCTGGTGCTGGGTGACAACCGCCTCGTCGGTCGGCGGTGGCCAGGCCGACGCAGAAGCGGGCTGCGCCTGCGCGGTCCAGCAACCAGCCATGACTACGACCGCAACCCAAGTCCACGCGAATCGTTTCGGCATAGGAGCTAGAAATTGAGCTTCAGCGCAAGCTGCATGACCCGCGGATTGACCGAAGTGTGAGTGATCACGCCGAAGATCGCATCCGCGGTGCTGACATCGGGATTGGCAAACTGAGCGTGATTGAAAGCATTAAAAAACTCCGCGCGGAACAAAAAGTTCATGCGTTCCGAAAAGGAGAACGTTTTTTGCGCCGAAATGTCGTAGTTTTGCTGGCCCGGACCTGTGACTGCGCCGACTGCGCTGTTGCCAAAAGCTGTTCCTACACCGTTTGGCGAAGGATCGATGACCGGCCAGGAAGCGGAGTTCGTGACGGAGTTCAGCGGCATGGTCAGATCCGGGCGATTGATGCAGTTGCCGTTAAAATAGTTATTCAACCGGCTCTTCACCGAACCTGAATTTGCCAACTGCGCGCTCGCACAACCCGGGGCCAGCTGCACCCGGTCGTTCGTAATGCCAAAATCGTTCAAGCTGTTTTGACCTGTGACGGTCAGCCACTGCCCCGTCTGGATCGTCGTCACTCCCGATACTGCCCAGCCGCCCAGAACGCGTCCCTTCAAGCTCGAAAGGTTTTTCGGGCCAGGCAGCGAGTACACGTAGCTGAAGACGAATCGCTGGTTGCGATTGAAGAGTCCCGGCCCGTAGCGGGTTCGTGGATCCGCCGACTGGTTGCCGAGACTGCTGGTGCCGCCGGCGCTGGTCCATTCGGGATCGACTCCGTCCGTATCCATTTCCTTCGACCACGTGTAGGAGGCCAGGAACTGCAGGCCGTTACTGAAGCGCTTGGTCAAACTTGCTTGCAGGCCGTTGTACCAGGACGCACCATTGGATTCGATCTGATTCACCGAAGCGGCATCGGAGGCGAATCCAATCAACGGCAACCGTTGGTGGATGTTGGCGAATTCGTTGTCCGTAGCCCCGTTCACCGGGTTTTGTGGGGTCGCCGACAACGCCTGGTTCAAGCCGCGTTGGCGAATAATCTTTGTGCCGCGGGAACCGACAAACCCAAGATCCAGCAGATAATCCTTGGCCAGCCTGGACTGGATTCCAAGGCTGTACTGCTCAATGATGGGAGGCCTGAAATCCTGCCCCAGGAGAAGAATGTTCTGGTTTGTCGCCTGGGAGTAAGGCTGGAACACGGGAAAGGAAGAAATCGGCGGCGCAGGGCCAAAGGGAGTTTGTTCGCTTGCGCCGCCGTTGCAAGCGGCCTGGCAAACTTGCAGCAGGCCGAACGGGGGAGAACTTAAGGTTTCGAGAATGGCCGCCCCGACCGGGCGCGTGTAGTAGATTCCGTAGCCCGCCCGCACCACCATTCGGTCAGAATTGGGCAACACCTGCCACGCGAAACCTACTCGCGGGGCCAACGCATTCTGGCCAATGCCGGGTATGCCCAGGTTGTTGCCGGTTTTGGTCACGCCTGCCGGGACCGTTCCCTGAAAGTTGGACGGCACGGTATAGCCATTCAGGATTCCCGTGCATGCGGCTGGGCAGCCGGTTTGCGGAGGAGTCGTGTAGAGCGCCGGATCGAAGTTGCCGTTGCGTCCCAATGAATCTCCGAGCTCGCCGATGCGCTCGTAACGCATCCCCAGGTTCAAGGTGAACTGGCGCGTGAGCTTGATGTCATCCTGCGCATAAGCCGACCCGTCCCAGGTGCGCTCATCCCGGTCCGAGAGTCCAACGAAATCGATCGAAACGACAATGTTGCTGAAGGCGGGGAATGCTCCCCCTGTAATGGCATTCGCGAGGCCCAAGCCGTTGTCCGCGGCGTCGAGGCCTAGCAGGAAGTCGGGGAATGTCAGGAAGTCCTCAATGCCATTGGAGCGGAAATCACGCTGAAACTGGTAGCTGCGAGTTACGCCGCCTCCGAAACGGACGTTGTGTTTTCCATGAGTCCAGGCCAGTGAATCCACAATGTCCCAGCTCCCCTGGATCGATCCTGAAGGCGCGCCTCCGCCGGCGGTGCAGCAACTCCCGATGTCCAATGAAGGCAGATCGTTGTAAAACGAGGGCACGGTCGAGCCGATGCTCGAGAACGTGAACGGGTTCGTCTGGTTGCCAATAACAGTGGTGCGATGAAATCCCACGCGCAGTTCATTAATGAGGTTGGAGTTGAAGGTGAACGTGTGCCCAAGGGCCAGCGCCTGGAAACGCTCGGGCGTAAGGCTGGGAGATCCGATAGTGGAGTTCGTATTGGAGATTCCGGCGGAAGGAAACGTCATCGTCTCGTTGCTGTTGGCGATGAAGTATCGCGCGAAGAAAGTGCTGCGCGGGTTCTGCACATAGTCCACATTCGCCAGGTATTGGTCTTCGTTGAACCTGCAGGCGTCCTGCAAGATCGTCAAACCGCTGGCGGTTTGCGGATTCGGGATCAGATAATTCCCGTTGGGCTGCTTCATCTGGAGCAAGGCGAGGGCTACCGGATTGATGTTGTAAGGATTCGGCGTCCCGTTTCCGTTGGGTGAGCTTGCGTCGATAGCCGGGAAAAGGAAAGGTGGCAGCCCGGCCTGGATTGCCGCGTTTTCCAGGGCGCCGGTTTGACCGTTAAATACCTGAGCAATGCCGAGAGCTGACCGGTCATTGGTCAGAGGAGGCAGAAACATGGTTGAAAAGCAGCCCGCTGTGACGCCGTTCCGCTGACGGGTCCCCTGGTACGAGCCGAAGAAAAATACTTTGTCTTTCTTGAGAGGACCGCCCAAGGTTCCGCCAAACTGATTCTCGTCGAGGACGCCCCTCGGCTGACCGGCTTGTATAAAGAAGTAGTCGTTAGCATTCAAAACCGTGTTGCGGAAAAATTCGAACACGTTGCCGTGGAAGCTGTTCGTCCCGGACCTCGTCATCAGTTCCACGCTGGCTCCCGCATTCCGGCCAAAGCTGGCGTCGTATTGGCCCGTCTGGACCTTGAATTCCTCAATGGTGTCGGGATTAGGAATGGGGACGCCCCCGCCGCCCGGGCCTCCAGAAAGGTCGTTCACCTGCAAGCCATTCATCTGAAAATTGTTGTCGATCGAGCGATTGCCGTTGGCATGAATGCTCGCATCGTTCCCGAACCCTCCGATAATGCCGGATAACCCACCGTTTCCCCGTCCCAGGTCCGTGGCATTGTTCACAGGAGCAATGACTCCGGGCGAAAGCGACAGGATCTGAGTGTAGTTTCGTGTCACCAGGGGAAGGCTGGTCACAGCCTCTTCGTTCACCACCCGTCCCAAGGCGCTCGATTCGGTCTGCACCATTTCCTCATTGGCGCGCACTTCAACTTTTTCTGCAATGGCTCCGGGTTGGAGTGTGAAAGTTATCTTGGCAATTTCGGTCACGACAACCTGGATGTTGGACTGCGCGACGGTTTTGAATCCGGTCTTCTCCACGCTCACCGTATATGTCGCGGGAGACAGCAGAGCCGCCCGAAACGTTCCATCCGATGCCGATACGACGCTGCGCGTCTCCCCCGTGGACGAGTTTCTCACCGTCACCGAAGCACCCGAGACTGTTGCTCCGCTGCTGTCCACGACTGTCCCGGTGATGGCGCCTGTCCCCGCAGTCTGCGCGGCAATGCGAAAGGGAACGAAGCACAACAGAAGTAGGCATGCCAGCATCGATGCGCGCTTCATCATCGTCCTCCTGTGATTCGCCCAGCGACCGACGTCGCGGAAGTTCGGACTCCCAAACACTGCAAATGTCGAACTGATCGCGTGAGAATGCTTATGGTCAGCGGAATGTAGATCAACAAAAATTAAAAGTCAAGCGGTATATTTACAAAAACATTTGACTCGGCGACTCCCCCTCTTGTATCGTTTCGCAAGTCAAACGTCCTTATCCGCGCGCCACCACCAGCGTCTAAACCGTGCCTGAGACATTTCGCTTCATGGAGGGCAAAGCGTAACGTGGCGAAGTCATCGACTCGTGCGGTTTCAACCTCCGGCGACCATCGTGGGAGTGTGGGCGCCGAAGGCGGTCGCAAATACATCCAACTCAACCCCCAGGCTCCATTTAGTGACGGCGTTCTGGTGGGGAACACTCTCTATCTATCGGGCCGCATCGGGCTCGACGAGTCGAACAAGCAACTTCCGGGGGACATTGAGACCGAAGCGCGCAATGTCATGGACGGCGTTCGAAAGGTCTTGCAGCGCGCTGGAATGCAGATGGACGACCTGGTTTACGTGCAGGTCTTCTGCCCGGACGTGTCTCTGTGGGAGCGCTTCAACACAGTCTATTGCTCCTACTTCAGCAATAAAATGCCGGCGCGGGCATTTGTCGGTTCCGGCAAGCTGCTCTTCGACGCGCATTTTGAAGTGCAGGGAATTGCCGTCAAGACCTGATCTGGTTCCTGCTGATCCCGAGTAACCTGCCAGGAAATGTGGAATACTCGAATGAGTCGGTCGTTACCTGTCGATCGTTATCTGTCAATCGTTATCTGTCAATCAAGGCAGATGATTGGCTGGCACCCGAGACCCACGAAGGAGTGAAATCACGGTGAAGCCAAGCGAGAAAGAATACCTCTTCAATTTTGTCGCCCGACTCAGTGATTCCCTGGGGCAGACTTTGGGCAAGTTCTGCGAAATCGTGGTGCATGATTTCAGCGCCCCTGAGAGCTCCATAGTCGCCATCGCCAACGGCAGCCTTACGGGGCGGGTGGTGGGCGACACTCTGGATGCGCTGGGTTTTCAATTGCTTAAGAACAATCCGCCGGCGGACCTCTTGAATTACCGCACCAAAACCAAAGACGGCAAGGAGTTGCGATCCTCCAGCATCTTTCTCCGCGACGAGAAGGGGATGATTTTCGGGGCGCTGTGCATGAATGTTGACGTATCGGGCCTGCAGAAGGCCCAGGAATGGCTGCAAGAGGCATTGGGCGCTGCCAGCACGACGATCGACGAGCGCTTCGAGCACTCGGTGGACGAAGTCCTGGAAACCTTGATCCAGAATGCCATTTCCAGCATCGGCAAAAAGACGCCCGATATGACCCGTGAAGACAAGGTCGCGGTCGTCGCCTACCTCGAAACCAAAGGCGCGTTTCTCATCCGCTACTCGGTGGAACGCGTAGCAGACCTGCTGGGCCTGACGAAATACACCATCTACAACTATCTGGACGAAATCCGCAACAAGCAGCAGGCCGGTGAGCTTGATACCGCCCGAACGCGATGAATCTCCCGTCACGCGGGCCATCGCTATAACAGCCAACCAGAAGCCAACGACTCACGCCTATTTGCCGGCTTCAATCAGCGCCATCACATCACGGCTGAGCTGGGCGCGGGAGGGCACATCTTCGTACATCGCATGCCCGCCCACGTAGCACTTGAAGTGAATCGCTTGCTCCAGATTGGGCGGCAGCTGGCGGTCGATTTCGGCTCCAATCGCACACGGCAGAAACGAATCGTACATGCCCGCTGCAACCAGGATTTTCATACGGGGGTTGAGCGCAAGCGCCTCCTCCGTTCCCGGCAGCGGTGGACCGAGACGGGGCGGGCCCTCCCCGCGCCGGCTCGCTTCCTCCATCGCGGCCTTCATCTCCTCCGGAGTGACCTTGGCGGTGGCATAGTCCCAGCGCTCGTTGACGGACTCAGGATACGTTCCGCTCGGAGCGAAGCCTTCCTCAATCTTTTCCAGCCCTATGTAGGGCAAGCTGGTGCGATAGCCCAGTTCGTGCCGCAGATGGTGAAGGATCACCGCTGCATCGCCATCTCCCGGCGCGGTTGTGCGGCGCAGGTCGAACATGTACAGCTCTTTCTTCTGATCCTTCAACAGACCGGTGCGAAACTGGCGGGGCGTGATCACCAGCGTCTTGCGATCGATTTGCTCCTGCGGAAGCCCCGTGAAGCGTGCGAGCTGGTCCACTATTGCCGTGCGTTCCGTGTCGGGCAGACTATCGACGTGAGCTAGGGCAGGAGCATAGCTTTCCCGCACCCAATGTTCAGCCGCCTGGCGTATGCTCTCCGGATCTTTTCCCAAGCTGGGGGGAGTTTTGCCGTAGTAGAGCGCGGTGGAAGCCATATCCACAATGCGCAGCGCGGAGCGCAATTCGGAAGAACCATAACTCTTGTTCAGCCCCCATCCGCCCGAGATCAGCACCAGGCCATTGACGTTGATGCCGCGTTTCTCCAGAGCATAGCCGACGCTGGCCGCGCGCCCCGCTCCCCAACTCTCGCCCGCGAGGAAAACCGGCGCGTCGTCGGCATCATGCAGTAAGCGCCAGGCGCGCACGAACTCCGTGACCGACGCGACATCGCCGACGGTCCCATAGAATTCGGCGCCGTACTCGGCCTTCGCCGGCCGGCTGAAGCCGGTGCCGATCGGATCGACGAGCACCAGGTCCGTTGCCGGGAGCCAGCTGTCGGGATTGTCGACCAGCCGTCCATCCTGAGCCAACTTTGGACCAACGATGTGAAAATGGAGCAGCGCCGAGTCTGCGCCGGGCCCTCCATTCCAGACAAATGTGACCGGCCGGTGTCCGGCCGACGAAGACAGTCGATAAGCGGTGTAAAACATGTATCCGTGGGGCTCGCCCGTTTCGACGTCACAGATCGCGATGCGGCCGACTTCTGCTGTGTACTTCAGCACCTTGCCGCCGATCTGCGCCTGCTGCTGGGTTACGACCGGAGGCTCCTCGCCCGCTACCGTCACGGGCAGACAGAGAGAAAGAAAAACGAGAACAAAAACGGCAGTCAGCGGGATCAGATTCTCGCTGCGGTGTTTCCCCCAACTCACTCGGTCCATCGTTTCCTCCTCAATCATCCGCCCCGCACGCTGGCTTGGACGATACTCAAGGCAAGCTGGCGGGTCAAATATTTTTCAATTGCGTGCGGCAGATATTGACTTTTTGTTGAAGCTGAATTCTGAGGGATGTGATCGGGAGACCGAATCTTGAGCTGCTTTTCTGGAAACCATCGATGGAACAAACGCTGGCTATGACGCTGCTTTGTTCACGAACTTGTGACACAAGGCCTCCATCCGGATCGATGTTCGCGGCCTTGACCGGGGTGACCCGCGGTCCTTCCCGAAGGTAACCATTGGCAAGCGGCGACGTCAGGCGAGAATTGACTCGGGGAAATCAAACTGATTCAGGACTCGTCCACCAGGCTCGTGGAAATTCGCGGGCTGACGGTCACCTATGCGCCCGAAGCGGGTGCGCCCATAGTCGCGCTCGACCGCGTCAATCTTGACGTGTGGCCGGGCGACGTCGTCGGCATTATGGGCGAGTCCGGCTCGGGAAAAAGCACTCTGGCCGCGTCGCTGTTGCGGCTGCTGCCGGCGACGGCGAGCTGCGCGGGAACGATCCGCTTCGAAAATCGTGACCTGCTGAAAATGAACGAGCGCGAGTTGCGCGCGGTGCGCGGAGCGCGCTTGGCACTGATTCCGCAGGATCCCGCAGTCTGCCTGAATCCGGTCATTCGCGTCGGAGAGCAGATCGCGGAGGTGATCCGAGCTCACATGCCCATCAGCCGCGCTGAGCGCACTGCGCGCGTCAAAGAGCTGCTGCGCGAGGTGTGCTTTGACGAGCCGGAACGAATCATCGCCGCGTATCCACATCAGCTGAGCGGGGGCGAGCGGCAGCGGGTGGTGATTGCACAGGCCGTCGCCTGCCGTCCGGCTCTGGTCATTGCCGATGAGCCCACCGCGAAGCTCGACCCGGCAATTCAGAATGACATCCTGACCCTCCTGCTCTCTCTGGTTGGCCGCAGCGGCGCGGCAATGCTGCTGATTACGCACGATCCGGCCATCCTTGCGGGACTAGCTACTCGCATCGCGGTCATGTATGCGGGTCGCGTCGTCGAGGAAGGGACGAAGGAAGACGTTCTTCTGAAGCCACTGCATCCGTACACCCAGGGCCTGGTACGACTGACGGAGAACTTGAGAAATCCCCACTTGTCGCACAGGACGCGAGAAATGGGGCACCCGCGCCAGGTCCAGAACTCGGGTCGTTCCTTTTTTCAGACCATTGCTGGCGAACCGCCAAGCCTGGCCCACATGAAGCCCGGGTGCCAGTTCGAGCCTCGCTGTGAAGCGCGCCTGCCGGTATGTGGAACCCGAGATCCAGAAGCATCTACCCAGCCCGACGCCCACCGTGTGAGCTGCTTTCTTTATGGCAACTGAGACCCACGTCTGTGCCGCTCCGGATTCGGTCCGCTTACGAGTCGAAGGGCTGAGCCGCCGCTACTGGCGCAGCAGCGCGGCGTTGGGCAAGCGTTCTGCGGTGCAGGCCGCGGACGACATCAGCTTTGAGATTTCGCCCGGCAAAACGCTGGCACTGGTGGGACGTTCCGGGTCGGGCAAATCGACCGTGGCGCGATGCGTGATGCGGCTGGAAAAACCGGACGCGGGCAAGATGTGGATTGGCGATACGGACATCGCCCAGCTAGACTCAGCGGCGCTGGCCCCGTTCCGCTCCCGGATTCAGATGGTTTTTCAGGATCCGATCACAGCGATGAATCCGCGCATGTCGGCCGCTGAAATCATCGAGGAGCCCCTGCTCATTCAGCGACGCGGAAACCCGGAAGAACGACGCAACCGCGTCGCGCAATTGCTGGACGCAGTGCACGTCCCCGCCGCCTGGATGGACCGGCGTGCTGCCGAATTCAGTGGAGGGCAGCAGCAACGGCTGGCCATCGCGCGGGCGCTTGCTCTGGGGCCGAAATTGCTCGTGCTGGATGAAGCTTTGTCAGGGCTGGACCTTTCCACGCAGGCGCAGATTGCGAATCTGCTCTTTGAACTGCAGGCTGCTCTCTCGTTGACGTATCTCCTCATCTCGCATGACCTGGAACTGGTTGCGCGCATGGCGGACACAATCGCGGTTATGGCGGCGGGGAAGATCGTGGAGCAGGGACTGGCTGGGCAGATCGTCTCTGATCCCCAGCACCGGGAAACCAGATCACTGCTGGGGGCGGCACGACATATCCGAGCGTCAAGCACCGCAGCGCGAGGGACATCCGCGTGAGATATCTTTCAGCACGCCTGCTGCGGGCGGTTGTGCTTCTGCTCGGAGTCTCCGCTCTTTGCTTTCTGTTCATGCAAATGGCGCCGGGCAGCTTCTTCGACGAGATGCGCCTGAACCCGCAGATTTCGCCGGAGACCATTGCCAGCCTGCGCTCGCACTACGGACTCGACCGCCCCATTGCCTACCGCTATGCCCGCTGGATGATGTCGGTCGCCAGGGGAGATCTCGGCTATTCGATTGCTTATAACGCTCCAGTCGCGCCACTGCTCTGGACGCGCGCGAAGCATACCCTGCTGCTCACTTCCGTCGCCCTGCTTTTCGCCTGGGGAATCGGCGTGCCCATCGGCATTTACACGGCGGCGTCTCGCGGGCGGGCTTTCGACAAAGTTGTTGGAACAACGAATTCCCTGTTGATCGCCGTTCCCGAGATTGTGATTGCCCTCGCGTTGCTGGCGGTTGCGGTGCGCTGGCGGATCACCCCCATCGGCGGCATGATGTCGCTTGGTTTCGAAGAGCTTTCGCTTTTTGAGAGGCTGCGGGATCTCGCTCTGCATATGGTTTTGCCCGTCTCCATTCTGGTGCTGGGCAGTGTTGCGGTCGTGGAGCGGCACATCCGGGCCGGAGTGGCTGAGGCTCTCAACAGCCCGGCGCTCCGGTTTGCCCGCGGGCTGGGCATTTGCAGGACGCGGCTGCTGTTTCGGCACGCGCTGCCGCTTGCCGCCAATCCTGCTATCTCTCTGTTTGGGCTCTCCCTGGCCGGCCTGCTCGGCGGATCGCTGCTGGTGGAAGTGATCACGGGATGGCCTGGCCTGGGACCGCTGATTCTCGAGGCCACACTGTCCCGCGATCTGTACGTAGTCGTTGGGGCTGTGATGCTTTCCGCGGTTTGCCTGCTGACTGGAAACCTGATCGCCGATTTATTACTGCTTGCTGCCGACCCGCGGATTCGCGCAGGAGAACCCCATGCGAACTAAGCGGATGATTTTCGTTCTAGCGTTGTCGCTTGTGATCCTGCATCTGGCGATCCTGTTCGCAGGCTTCATCGCGCCTTATGATTCCACGGCGCAGAACCGCGAATTCTCCTATGCTCCGCCAACCCGGCTGCATTTTCGCGATGCTTCCGGCTTCCACTGGCGTCCGTTTGTGTATGGGTCCGTGCCGGACCTCGATTCGTATCGCGAGGATCCGAGCGTCGAGTATCCCCTGCGCTTGTTCGTGCGCGGCGACAGCTACCGCTGGCTTTGGTTAGTCAAGGGGAACGTTCATCTCTACGGAGTCGATGCGCCGGGGCGAATCCTGCTCCTGGGCGCCGATTTGTATGGGCGCGACGAGCTCTCTCGCCTCGTGACGGCGGGGCAGATCTCGCTGGCGGCAGGACTGCTCGCCACTTTCGTCACTCTCGCGATCGCGACGATCGTGGGCCTGGTTTCCGGATACTACGGGCGCTGGGTGGATGAATCGCTGATGGGCGGCTCGGAACTGTTCTTGTCTCTGCCCTGGTTCTATTTCCTGGTTGGCGTGCGGGCGTTCTTGCCCCTCCATCTGAGCCCGGAAAGCACTTTTTTCCTGCTGATCGCGGTGATCGGGGTCATCGGATGGGCACGGCCGGCGCGGCTGGTGCGAGGCCTCGCGCTGAGCGCTCGCCAGCGCAACTATGTCCTGGCAGCGCGAAGTTTCGGCGGTTCCGATCTCTATCTTCTTCGCCGCCATCTGCTGCCCGAGATGGCCGGCATTCTGTTGACCCAGGCCGCCCTGCTCATCCCGCAATATATTGCGGCGGAAGCGACCCTGTCGTTCTTCGGATTGGGCATCAGCGAACCGGTGGCCAGTTGGGGAAACATGCTGAGCGCGTTACAACAGTACACTGTCCTGGTGTCCTACTACTGGCTGCTGGCGCCGGCGGCCGCGCTCGTCATTACTTCGGTTATGTATTGGCTGCTGGCCGACGCCCTTCATCACTGGTTACAATTTCATTCAATCTAACCAAGTTCTGTGGGAAAGGTCGAACATGAAAACCATAGCTCGCCTTTCTCTATTCGTGTGCCTGCTGGCGTCCGTCGCTATCGCAGGCGTGCTTCCCGCGCCCCTCGGTCCCGGGGAAGAAGTGCAGCAAGTCCCGAGCGGCGTGGGGCTCTATGGTGGCCGGCTCGTGATCGGACAGCGGGCCGAGCCCAAGACCCTTAATCCCGTGACCGCTGCCGACGCGCTTTCACGGGAGGTGATCGGCCGCTGCAACGCGGACCTGATCAGCATTAACCGCGAATCCCAGAAGACCGAGCCTGCGCTGGCCGAATCGTGGAAGATATCGGCCGACGGGCGCGTATTCACGCTAAAACTGCGGCAGGGCATTCGCTTTTCCGACGGACATCTTTTCGACGCCGACGACGTGGTGTTTTCGTTCAATGTCTACCTCGATGAAAACGTGGGTTCACCGCAGCGAGATTTGCTGATCATCGACGGCAAGCCGCTGAGTGTCACAAAAATCGACCAGTACACCGTGCGCTTCACCCTGCCGCGTCCCTATGCGGCCGCCGAGAGGCTCTTCGACGGATTGGCGATGTTGCCCCGGCACCTGCTGGAAAAGCCCTATCGTGAGGGGCACTTCGATCAGGCATGGTCGCTGAATGCAGCGCCCGCCGAGATCGCCGGGCTGGGACCGTTTCGCGTGAAGCAGTACGTTGCCGGGCAGCAGATCGTGCTGGAGCGGAACCCGTACTACTGGAGAGTCGATCGCGACCAACATCGTCTGCCGTACCTCGACGAGCTGGTTTTTCTTTTCGTTGGCAGTGAGGATCAGCAAATTTTGCGCTTCGAAGCGGGCGAGACGGATATGGTAAGCCGGCTGAGCGCTGAAAACTATGCTCTGCTGTCGCGCGAGCAAGGACGCGCGTCGTGGCAACTCGCCGACCTCGGCCCCAGCCTGGAATACAACTTCCTGGTTTTCAATCTCAACGACTTGGGTGGCAAGAAGCTCAACGAAATCGCGCGGAAGCAAGCATGGTTCCGCGACCTCAAGTTCCGGCAGGCGGTCTCGGCGGTCATTGACCGCGACTCGATTGTCCGCCTGGTGTATGGCGCGAAAGGCTCGCCGCTTTGGGGCAACGTTGGTCCGGGAAACAAGCTGTGGATGGATCAGTCCATCCCGCATCCGCAACGTTCGCTGGAGGCGGCACGGAAGTTGCTGCAGTCGGCGGGATTCTCCTGGAACGGCTCGAACCAACTGCTGGACTCTTCCGGCAAGCCGGTCGAATTCTCGCTCGTGACCAGCTCGTCGAACACGCAGCGCATGAAGATGGCGACGCTGCTTCAGGATGACCTGGCGCACCTGGGCATACAGGTGCATATTGTGCCGCTCGACTTCCGCGCCATGATCGACCGGGTCTTCCAGAGCTTCGACTATGAGGCCGCCATTATGGGCCTGGGCGGTGGAGATCCGGATCCGAACCCGGAGATGAACGTGTGGCTGTCGAACGGCAGCACGCACCTGTGGCACATGGGCGAAACCCAGCCCGCAACGGACTGGGAGCGCGAGATCGATCAGCTGATGCAACAGCAGATGATCACGCTGGACTATGAAAAGCGGAAGCGCCTCTATGACCGCGTGCAAGAGCTGATCGCCGCGAATCTGCCGTTCATCTTTCTGGCCACGCCCGACGTTCTGGTCGCGGCCAGAAACCAGGTGGGCAATTTTCATCCTGCGGTGCTCGATCACTACACGCTGTGGAACGCCGACCAGCTATACCTGCGCCCGCGCGGCCAAGGAGTGGAAAGCGCCGGTGTCAAGTGACGGTTGCGCCAAAACTACAGCCCGAGCGGCACGCCTATTGGCCGGATGAACGCCTGGTGGCCGAATGCCGCAAAGGCAGCGAGCAGGCCTGGGCTGCGCTCGTCGACAAGTACAAGAATCTGATTTACTCCATCCCCGTCAAGCTCGGCATGTATGACGAGGCCGCCGACATTTTTCAGGCGGTATGTCTTGACCTGCTTTCCGATTTGCCCAAGCTGCGCGAGCCGCGCGCCCTGCCCAAGTGGCTGATGCAGACTTGCTATCGCAAGTGCCTGCAATACCGGCGCAAAGGAGCGAGTCTGGTTCCCCTGGCCGGCGACGGAAGTGACGATGTTCCGGCTGACGCCGATCAGTCGCCGCTTCCCGAAGATCTTCTGGGCCAGCTGCAGAAAGAACAGGCGCTGCGCGACGCTCTGGCTCAACTCAACTCCCGATGCGAACGCATGGTACGCATGCTGTTCTTCGAATGTCCGCCCCGCCCCTACCAGGAAATTGCGCGCGACCTCGGTCTGGCCACCGGCTCGATCGGTTTTATTCGCGGTCGCTGCCTCGAAAAGCTTAGGAAGCGGCTGGAAGAGATGGGATTCTAAAATGAGCGCCGGTCCGGCCCAGCAACGGGAATCCGATGCCATTCTCGAGCGGCTGCTGGCTGAGCCGGATGACGCCGCCCGGCGCAATCTGGTGCTGCGCTGCCCCACCGCCAATTGGGAAGAGATTGTCTCGTTACTCTGCGACCGTGTGCGCCAGGAGGTTCAGGTCAGCACGGCGCGGGCGCAGCACATGGCGGATGCGGCCATGCTTGCGGCCGAAACCGTGGGCAGTAAAGTGGCGCAGGGTAAGAGCCGGCGAGCCAAAGCCAACACGCTGTATGCGATGGATCAACACGAGGCGGCGGTCGAGATGCATCAGCACGCCGCGGCTCTGTTTGAAGAAGCCGGGGAGAAAGGCGAGCTGGCGCGGACTCTCAGCGGCACGATCCAGCCTCTGCTGCTGCTGGGCCGATACGACGATGCGCTCGCCGCCGCCGAGCGCGCCCGCGCCATTTTTGCCGAGCAAGGAAATACCTGGCGCCAGGCGAGGCTCGAGATCAACGTCGGCAACATCTACCAGCGGCAAGACCGGTTCGAAGAAGCGCTCGAACACTATCAGCGCGCGTATCAGGATTTGCTCTCGCGCGACGATGCTGAGGGACTGGCCGCGGTTTTGAGCAACCTTTCTCTTTGTTACATCAGCCTGAACGAGTTTCCCAAAGCTCTGGAGTTTCATCGGCGCGCGCGCCGGCATTGCCAGGAAAAAGGCATGCCGATCCTGGTTGCGTACGCCGACTACAACATCGCCTACTTGTATTTCTTGCGCGGCAAATACGGGCGCGCCATCCAGATGCTGCGCGACGCGATGGCGAGCGCAAAAAAAGCGGAAGACGCCTATCAACTCGCGCTTTGCGATCTGGACCTGTCGGAGATTTATCTCGAGGTCAACCTCGTCGCGGAAGCCGCCGACCTGTCGCGGATGGCGCACGAAGGGTTTGAAAAGCTGGGCTTCGGATACGAGGCCGCCAAGGCGCAGGCATTCGCCGCGATTGCCGCCAGCCGCCAGGGACAGGCATTCGAGGGCCTTCAGTTGTTCGTCCAGGCGAAGGAGGGCTTTGTCCGGGAAAAGAACCACGCCTGGCCGCCGCTCATTGACCTTTATCAGGCGCTCGTTCTTCTTCAGGAAGGGCGGCTCTTCGAAGCGCGTCGTCTCTGCGCTGCCGCACTGGATTTCTTCCGAGCGTCCACCATGCGGCGGAAGGCCGTTCTCGCCGACCTGCTGCTGGCTCGGATCGCATTGCGCATGAACGACGCGGCCACGGCGCGGCTGCACTGCGATGCGGCACTCCAGCAGGCCCGGCAGCTGGACTCGCCCATGCTGCTCTACCAGGCCGAGCTCCTTCTCGGTGAGATCCATCAAGCCGCCGGCGATGAACCTCAGGCGTATGCCTGCTATTCGCGGGCCCGTACCTCGCTCGAGACGTTGCGCGGAAGCCTGCGCGCCGAGGAACTCAAGATCGCATTCTTCGATAACAAGCTGGGGCTCTACGAACACCTTGTCGACCTTTGCCTGCGGCGGAAGGATGCATTGCAGGAGGCCTTCGGCTACATCGAGCAGGCCAAGTCGCGATGTCTGATGGACCTGATGACCCAGCCGGTTCACGTCGCGCCCGACAACGACGCCGGACAAAGTGAACTGGTGCGCTCCATTCGCAATCTGCGCGAGGAGCTGAACTGGTATTACAACCTGATCGAGCGCGAGCAGCTTCGCCCGGAGGAAAACTCCCAGGCCCGAATCGAGAAGTTGGAGCAGCAAGCCAGAGCGCGAGAAACCGCGCTCACCCGGGCTTTGCAAGAGGCCACTGTCACCGAGGTCAACCAGGCTGGCATCCAGGCGCCGACCAACATTCCGCTGGAGGAGATTCGCGCTTCGCTTCCTGCGGACACACTTCTGGTCGAATATTTTTCGGTTGGCGACAAAATTCTCAGCTGTGTCCTCGGCCAGGACGACTTGCAAATCCACCCGATTACTCTTCAATCGCGGGTGCAACGGCTATTGCAGCTGCTGCAATTTCAGCTGGCCAAGTTCCGGCTCGATCCGCAGTACGTGAGCAAGTTTCAGGACTCGCTGCTCGAATCAACGCAGGCACACCTGAAGAGCCTTTACGAGGAATTGCTTGCGCCTCTGAGCGGCTCCCTGCCGGCAAAGCGGCTCGTTTTTGTGCCCCACGGTTCGTTGCACTACGTGCCCTTCCACGCTTTGTATGACGGAGAGCGCTATCTCGTCGACCGCTTCGAGATTTCTTACGCTCCCAGCGCCAGCATCTATTCGCTGTGCCAGCGCAGCCGCGCTGAGCACGACGGCGAGCCATTGCTCATGGGAATTGCCGACGCCCAGGCGCCCTCCATCCTAGACGAGGTTCTCGCGCTGAAGACGCTCCTGCCCGCGGCCCGGCTCTTCACCGGCGGCGAGGCCACGCAGAAAGTACTAGAGCAACATGCGCCCGGCAGCCGGATTCTCCACATCGCCACGCATGGCTCCTTCCGCCAGGACAATCCCATGTTTTCCTCGATCCGGCTGGGCGATTCCTATCTGAGTTTGCATGACTTGTACCACCTGAAGTTGCCGGTTGACCTGGTGGTTCTGAGCGGCTGCGCCACCGGCGTGAGCGTCATCAAGCCCGGCGACGAGCAGATGGGTTTGGTTCGCGGTCTGCTGCAGGCAGGCGCTCAGTCTCTGGTACTCAGCTTGTGGGATGTTCACGACCGCAGCACCAAGGAGTTCATGGTCAGCTTCTACAAGCTGCTGCAACAGGGCTTGGCCAAGGCCTCGGCTCTCCGGGAAGCCATGATCGACCTGCGCGCGCGTTACCCGCACCCCTACTACTGGGCTCCTTTCCTACTGATAGGAAAGGGGTAAGCGACGAACCAATATTTTTCGCTTGGCCTATATTTTCTCCTCCCCTGCGTGCCCTTATTTACCAGAGCCAAGGAATAGTCCTCCAAGGCAGGATCTGCCAGGGTGGATCGTTCCTAACCCCAAGTGCGAGGTTGAAGATGGAGCATTTTCACCAACAAGTCTGGGCCGATTTCGTACGCGGAGTTTCGACCCAGCAGGCCAAGACCGGACCGTCGCAAGACCGCGAGCTACGCCGGGAACTGGAATCGCACCTTGAAAGCGGATGCGAACCCTGCACCGCTTCTTTCGGAGTCTGGAAGCAGGTTTACGGCCTCGCAACGCGCGAAAGCGCCTACACTCCGCCCGACGACGTGGTCCGCATGACGAAACTGGAGTTCACGGCGCAGAGCCAGCAAGCGGGGGAAGCGTGCGATGCCGGCCTGGTGTTCGACACGTTTTCGCAGCCGGCGCTGGCCGGTGTGCGCTCCTCGGCAGCTGCGGCGCGGCAAATGGTCTATGAAGCTGACGGGTTCACGGTGGACTTGCGCTTCGAGCGCACCAGTCCGAAGACGGTCCACCTGTTCGGCCAGGTACTAGACGCCGATCGATCTCGCAGCGTGCTGGCAATCTGTCCGGTGATGCTCTGCGGCCAGAATGGTGCTTTACTGGCCGAGGACAAGACTAACTATCTCGGCGAGTTTGACCTGCAATTCGAAGCTCAGGATCACCTGAAGCTTTCGATCTGGGTGAGCGGCAGCAAGATGATTCGCATAGCTTTATCGAACCTGCATCCGAAAGCGGATGCTTGATCGAGGTCGAGTAAGACTGACGCCGGTAACCTTTGGCGGATTACAAGCGTAAGTAGCGCAAGGACATAGCCTCCCCTACACTTTCGGGACTAGTTCCCGAATCGGGAGAAACACAAAACATGAAGACTGCATTCCAGAGCCTAGTGACCGGCAAGAAGTTCTTCGCATTCGTATGCGTGCTAGTGCTGTCGCTCGGCTGGTGCGTGCCTTCGTCACAGGCCCAGGCGCCGGCTCCGACGCGCCTGATTGTGCGCGACTCCCTGGGCTTGCCGGGAATCAACCTGACCTGCCTGTTGCTGAGGTGCAATGTGGTCCGTGGCCTGGGCGATCCCCAGGGTCAGTTGTTCCTGATTACGTTCCCGCCGATCCTGGAACCGGTGACGTCCCTGCTTCGGATCAATCTCCAGCTCGGGATCGTCGACGTTGAGCTCGATCAGGCAATCTCTTCGCGAGACTCAAACGCCGGCGCAGTGCCCTCCTATCTGACCGATCAAGCGCCTACACCGTACTACGGCGCTACGGTCTGGCACGGATACCTGGTGCAGCCCGGCAATCAGTTGATCGGCACCATGCGGACGCAAAACACGCTTGGCGTGGCCGGCGCCGGAGCGAAGGTCGCAATGATCGACACGGGTGTCGATCCTACGCACCCGGTTCTGCGGGGAGTGCTGGTCAACGGCTACGACTTTACGCGGAACGTGAGCGGCGGCTCGGAAGACTCTGACGTCAACGTTACCCCCGATCCTGATGATGCCCAGGCTGCCGTGGTCAACCAGAGGACGGTTGCGGTGTTGGATCAGCGCACCGTCGCAGTGCTGGATGGATCGAACTACTCAGCCTTCGGCCACGGAACCATGACGGCCGGCATCGTCCACCTGGTTGCGCCCCAGGCCCAGATCATGCCGCTGAAAGCCTTTGCCGCGAACGGGTCGGGGTATGAATCCGACATTCTCCGCGCTATCTACTACGGGGTGCAAAACGGCGCCAATATCATGAGCATGAGTTTCGATTTTACGAACTCGTCGAAGGAGCTGGCTTCGGCCGTCAAGTACGCGCAAGGAAAGGGCGTCGTGATGGTCGCATCGGCCGGGAATGACGGCGAGTACGAATTCGTCTATCCCGGCGCGCTGCCTGGCGTCATCGACGTAGCGTCCACCTCGGATCAGGACACACAATCCACCTTTACCAACTACGGCACACCCCCGGTTTTCATGAGCGCGCCTGGGGAAGGCATTATGACGCTGTATCCGTGGGGAACCTATGCCGCGGGCTGGGGCACTTCGTTCAGCACGCCGTTGGTGGCCGGTACGGCGGCGCTGATGCTGGGCAAGAATGGCAATTGCAGTCCGGCGAAAGTCAGCTCAGGGCTGGCGCATGCCGATAACATCTTCAACCCGGAACTGGGCTGGGGACGGCTCGATACCTACCAGGCAGTGAAAAGCTGCCACGGCGGCCTGCTCTAACGAACTGATGGGAGTACTGACCCCCAATCCGTGCCTGGACCCGGGAGACTTGCTGCTGCGGGTGAAGGAACTGGAGGAACAGCATTCCCGCTTCCGCAACTCCCTGATCTGCGCCTTTAACCAGTTGCTCGACCTGAAAGACATCGGCACGGGCGTCCACAGCACGCGCCTGGCGGAGTGGGCCATCCGCGTGGCCCGCAAGCTGAATGTTCCCGAACAGCATCTTCATCAGGTTGAAGTGGCCGCCCTGCTGCATGACATCGGCAAGGTCGGTGTGCCCGACGCGATCCTGAAGAAGCAAGGGCCGCTCACTGCCGAGGAACGCGCCCTGATCAACCGCCACCCCGAATACAGCTGGTCCATTCTGCGGCTGCTTCCGGGCCTGGAGGAAGCCAGTCTGTACGCCCTGCACCATCACGAGAATATGGATGGATCGGGTTATCCCGCGGGCCTGAAAAGTCATGAGATCCCGCCGGTGTCGCGAATTGTTTCTGTGATTGATGCCTACGATGCGATGGTGTCGAACCGCTGCTATCGCAAGGGGCTTCCTCACGCCGAAGCCACGCGCCGGCTGCTGGAAAGTTCCGGGTCGCAATTCGACCTTGAGGTGGTGAAGGCGTTCATACCACTCGCGGAGCGCGAGTCCGACGCCGTCTTCGCCGCAGCCGGAACCAGCGCCGAAGCCGCCCTGTAGAAGAAACGTCCAACGCTATCTGTCTGCGTCCATGTCTGACAAGGCAAACAGGCCATTCGTGGAAAAGACGCCCACGAGAGTCCAGACTACGTGGCGGAGGACGGAGTCTGCTGCGAACTCGTCTCCGCTGATTTTCCCTGCTAACAGTGAAAAATACAGGGACTTTTCTCATTTTGATGGTCCGAAATTGCCTTCGACGCGCGGATCGACCGTATTTTCTGCGAGATGGTTCTTTCAAGCCGGAAACCGGAACAGGGACGTATCAGGGAAAGAGCAGGGAACGAACAGGTATCTTGTATGCGTGAACAGGGAATTTTGGAAGATCAGTTTGCTCTCACATTCACAGCGGTCTGCAAGAGAACTCTGCGCTGTTCAACCCAGTTCATGGGCAACGTTATTCTCAGCTTTTCAAGCGTCAGATCTGGCGGCTGGCGACCATCGAGGATAGCCTCTACAATATCTGGGGCAAGAAAAGCGTAGCCAAGAATGCGACGAACGTAGCTCTCGTCGAGACCGGTCCGCATTGCGATCGAGCGCGGGCCGCTGGCCTCGCCTGTGACTAGTTGTTCGTACCACTCATGAGCTCGGGCGACCGCTTTCAACAGTGCTTGCGACTGATTAGCAGACACCGCCTCTGCAGCACCGGACGAAAGCACCAGCCGAACTTCGCGCCCCCGACGGCTCAGTCTGGCGGCGAACTCCAGAGAGATGATGTGATCACCAACGTGATCTACGGGCTGCTCGTTCAGGAGAAAGGCCCGTAGATATTTCTTCTTGAGCAGAATCTGGATGTGCTCTTGGTGCACAACAATTCGGTTGACCACCTTTCTGACGAGGTCGGAAATCTGGCCGCGAGTGCCGGCCATCAACAGTCGCGACGTGCATTCGGCAGAGCCAAGCAGTCGTTGAATGGACTCGGCAGTTTCCTCCACCGCTCCTAGCTGATCCACTACTTCTTTCTGGGACTGAAGAAATTCTGCAATCCTGCCAACAACCCCGCTCTCGATGTCATGTGCCGGAATTCGAATCGAACTGCCCTGCACTCGACTTTGTTGACTCACGGCCTGGCAATAGTAGCGATAGCGCCTTCCGCTTTTGACGGTGTGGGAAGCCGTGAGTTTGTTGCCCTCGCCGTCCATGATGAGACCTGTTAGCAGACTGGGTGATTCCACCCTCACACCATGTCGACGGCCCTGATTGTCACCACGCAGTTGAGTCTGCACCTGATCCCACAACTCCCGCAAGACGATTGATTCATGTTCTCCGGGATAGCATTGGCCCTTGTGGCTGATCTCGCCAAGATAAATGTGGTTGTTCAGAATCTTGTACAGAGCACCGCGAGAGAATGAGGACCCACCGGATCGTCCCCCACTGGTCCCTCTTCGGACCTTACTTCTGATTCCTTCCTCATCCAGGCGGACCTTCAGTCCTCTGACGCAACCAGCCTCCAGGTAAAGCCTGAAGATCCTGCGCACCGTTTTCGCCTCCTCCGGGTTCACGATGAGCTTTCGTTCCTTAACGTCATAGCCAAGAGGTACGTTGCCGCCCATCCACATGCCGCGGCGCTTCGACGCTGCGATTTTGTCGCGAATACGCTCTCCGGTTACTTCACGCTCAAACTGAGCGAACGAAAGCAGAATATTGAGCGTCAATCGCCCCATCGACGTGGTCGTATTGAACTGTTGCGTGACAGATACGAACGACACTCCTCGTGCGTCCAGCGCCTCGACGATCTTGGCAAAGTCCGCCAGGCTCCGCGTGAGACGGTCGACTTTGTAGACGACGATGGTATCGATCTTGTTTGCCGCTACATCTTCGAGCAATTGCTTCAGAGCTGGCCTCTCCAGGTTTCCGCCCGAGAAGCCGCCGTCATCGTAGCGAGCGGGAAGAACTCGCCAGCCTTCATGGCGTTGACTAAGGACGAAGGCCTCACAGGCCTCGCGCTGCGCGTCCAAAGAATTGAACGACTGCTCCAGCCCTTCCTCACAGGACTTCCTAGTGTAGACAGCGCAGCGAAGAACGGACTTCAACGTTGGGTTCATGCGGCCTCCTTCATGTTCCCAGCTTGCTTGCCTCTAAGACCGAAGAATAGTGGTCCGGACCGTCGAGTGCCAGTAATCAATCGGGCGATCTCGGACAGGCTGTCGTACCGTGAGCCTTTGTATTCATATCCTTGCTGCTCGACGTGAACGACATGCGTCTCGGATCGCCATTGTCGGACCAGGCGAGTACCAGGTTTGATAGTCGGTGCACAATGGAGCGAATCGCTTTGGGCTGCAAGGCATCTCGCCAATTCCCGCAAACGGGTGAGGCTGTGGTTGCTGAGCGAGCCGAAGGCATGTTCTTGCAGGCGATAGCCTAGAATTCGCACCATAAGATCTCTCCGCAACCGAGGTGGCGGAGAGGACCTGAAGACTTCCGTCCAAAGTTTGGAAAGCGAAGCTTTGTCGAGAGGCGGCAACGTTGCGAGGTGTTCGGTAACACTGTCCGGCATAATACCTCCTATAGACTCAGCAACATTGACGCTTCCTTTGCGGAAGAAATCAAGCGTTCGATCCGCGATTGTGGAGCGATTCGGGAGGCTTGATGCGCCCTAAAACAGCCAAGGAGAAATCAGCAGAAAGGATCAAGCTACTCCGCAATCCTGTGGTTTCCGCGGCATTCGCTCATTATTTCAGTGGGAACTGGCGGGCCCAGAAGATGCTCAATGAATTGCAAGCCGCCGGAGCCAATGTTCAGCATCTGAGGGAGTGGGCACTTTGGTCCTTTCATCCTCTAGGAGCCGACGAGGCAGAAGAAAAGCAGAGGCGCGGCCGTTTGACAAAGACTCAACTGAAGAAGGCGCTGATTGGGTATGAGAGCGCGATTGCTTGTTTTTCCGTCTACGCTTCTGCAACTCACTTCGATTGGTCAGACTCCAGGAGCACGTCCGACCGGTTTCAAAGGCTGGTTGGGATGAATCAATATTTGGCTCGGGAAACGAGCGCGATGCTTGAGCGGATTGACACCAGCGGCGTGTACAAGACGAAGCGCTTGGGGGTGAAATGGAACATTCACTACCTATACCTCAGCAAGGTATACATCGCTACAGTCGCTCACTGGGATGAGCGCAGAGTCTTGGATGCTTTGACACATCTCATAGTGGCTGGCAAGAAATCTGTACGCAATAAGGTTCCTAGAGATCTGCGCTCGCTCCTGAGGAAGACTCTTCGGACCTTCGAACATGATTCCCAGAATGCCACCATCGTTAGACGTTTGCAGATAGCAGTCGCCGACCGTGATGTCCTCACCAAACTGTTCCCGCCGCTGATCGCGAATGCCGACTAGGGCATTTATTCCGGAAGCAAAATCGCAAAAAGCAGCACGCCTTGATTCCTAAGGGTTCCACAGGAAAACCAGGAAAAATCCTGCTCAGAACAGGAGGTACACCGTCAAGATGGGAAAAACTGCAAACAGAGAGTCGCATCTTCAGATTCAATATTGTCCAATCGCTACCCTGAAGGCGAATCCTGAGAACCCACGTGTCCACAGCGATAGGCAGATCAGGCAAATCGCTCGAAGCCTCGAAACCTTCGGTTCCATCGTTCCGGTCTTGATCGACCAGAACTCACGTGTAATTGCCGGCCATGGCCGCATCCTGGCAGCGCGGCTCCTCGGACTGACGGAATTTCCGACCATCCGCGTCGAGCACCTTACAGACGCTCAAATCAAGGCCTTTGCAATCGCAGACAACAAGCTCAGCGAGAACTCCACCTGGGATGCAGCTCTACTAGGACAGCAGCTGAAAGCTCTTGCCGAAGTCGAGCTGGACTTCAACCTCGAAGCCACTGGTTTCGAGATGGGAGAGATTGACCTGCTCATCGAAGGACTGGAACCCACTAGCGAAGCGGAATCCGATGCCGCAGACTCGATCCCCGACCAAACGACAACTCGCGTCACCAGCGTCAACGACCTATGGCATCTCGCGAAGCATCGAGTTCTGTGCGGAAACGCGCTGGACCCTGAAGCGTACTCGCGGCTCATGGGCAAACGGCAGGCAGGTGTCGTCTTTACTGATCCTCCTTACAACGTCCCGATCGACGGACACGTGTCGGGGCTAGGAAAGAAGCGACACCCCAACTTCCCCATGGCATCGGGTGAAATGAGTGAATCCGAGTTCACCGATTTCCTGAGCTGCGTCTGCAAGCACATGGCCGGCTACAGCCGGGTCGGATCGATCCATTTCATCTGCATGGACTGGCGCCACCTAGGGGAACTTCTCAGCGCGGGCAAGGAAGCTTACGACGAGTTTAAGAATTTGTGCGTTTGGGCCAAAGCCAATGCAGGCATGGGTTCGATGTACCGCAGCCAGCACGAATTGGTCCTCGTTTTCAAACACGGTGTGAGCCCCCATCGCAACAACATCCAGTTGGGCCAATTCGGTCGTTATCGCACGAACGTCTGGCACTATCCAGGAGCCAACTCTTTCTCGCGCTCGACCGAAGAAGGCAACTTGCTGGAATTGCATCCGACGGTCAAGCCGACCAGGTTAGTGGCAGACGCGATTGTGGATTGTTCGGCCCGCGGCGACATCGTGCTTGATCCGTTCTTGGGCAGCGGGACCACGGTCATCGCAGCCGAGCGCACCGGCCGGATCTGTTACGGCATTGAACTCGACCCCGCCTATGTCGACGTCGTCGTTCGCCGTTGGCAGGCCTTTACGGGGCTCTCGGCTAAGCATGCAGGTTCAGGTCGCACATTTAACGAACTTGAGAAGGAGGGTGGCGATGAGCACAGGCAGTGACACTCCGCAAGCCATGAGCGAACCAGCGAAAGATGTTGGTTACGGCAAACCGCCAGAGTCGACTCGCTTCAAGAAAGGTGTTTCGGGGAACCCGAGAGGACGCCCAAAGGGCAGCCTGAATGTGGCTACCGTGTTCACCAAAACTCTGCGTGAGAAGGTCATCATTAATGAGCACGGGCAGCGCAGGACCGTCACCAAACTTGAGGCAGCCGTAAAGCAATTGGTCAACAAAGCCGCCTCGGGTGACCAGCGCTCCATGAGTTTGCTTCTAGACTTGGCACGAGACGCGGAGGCCAAGCAGAACCTGCCGGGAGCGCAACAGCCTATGCTCTCCGCAGCGGATCAGGAAATCATCGACAACATTCTCAAACGCTTCTCGGAGACGAAGGAAGAAAATTCTGAGGTTCTGGAGGAGAACGATGGCAACCCTAACGGCGAATGAATACCAGGCGTTTGCACGTAACGATCTTTACACGTTCATGCATCGTGCGTTCCGGGAACTCAATCCAACCACTCCCTTCCTGCACACCTGGCATAACGAACTGGTGACGTCAAAATTGGAAGCTTGTCGGCGCGGTGAGGTCACGCGACTGATCATCAATGTGCCGCCGCGGTCCCTCAAGTCGCACGAGGCGGCCGTCTCCTTTCCAGCTTTCGTGCTCGGACACAATCCTAGCGCACAGATCATTTGCGCCAGCTACGGGCAGGACCTGGCCAACAAGCACTCCCTGGACTGCCGCACCGTCATGAACAGCGAATGGTACAAAGCGTTGTTTCCGACGCGACTGGCTCCGCAAAAGCAGTCGGTCCAAGAGTTTCAGACGATCCAAAGCGGTTTCCGGCTGGCTACTTCGGTCGGTGGCGTGCTGACCGGCCGCGGAGCAGACTTCATCATCATCGACGATCCTTTGAAGCCCGATGAGGCCTTGTCCGAAACCCAACGGAAGGCCGTAAACGAGTGGTTCGATCACACCCTGTACAGTCGCTTGAACGACAAACGACAAGGAGTGATCATCCTTATTATGCAGCGGCTCCATCAGGATGACTTGGTAGGCCACGTCATGGAGCAAGAGGAGTGGGACTGGGTTCGACTCCCGGCAATCGCGGAAGAGGATGAAGAGCACGCAATTCATTCCCCATATCGGACCTGGACTGCACGTAGGAAAGCAGGAGAAGCTTTGCACCCTGAGCGAGAACCTCTACCCGTGCTTGAACATCTTCGCAAAACCCTGGGCGAGTACAACTTCTCTGGACAGTATCAGCAATCACCTTCGCCATTGGGCGGCGCCATGGTGAAGTTCGATTGGCTCGTCGGCTATGTTCCTGGCACAGAGCCTGCCAAGTTCGACCTTGTCTTTCAGAGTTGGGATACGGCCAACAAGAGCACCGAGCTGAGCGACTATAGCGTTTGCACGACCTGGGGACGCAAGAACAAGAAGCTCTATTTGCTGCATGTCTTCCGCAAGCGGTTGGATTACCCGGAACTAAAACGTGCCGTCTGGCAACAAGCGTCTCGCTTCCAACCCCGCAATATTTTGATTGAAGACAAGGCATCGGGTACGCAATTGATTCAGGAACTGATTCATGATGGCGTTCATGGGGTGACACGGTACGAACCGACCATGGAAAAAATCATGCGTATGCACTCCGTCACCAGCACCTTCGAGAACGGATATGTGCTTCTTCCCACTGAAGCTGAATGGCTTGACACCTATATTCGGGAACTCATTTCCTTCCCCGCGTGCAAACACGACGACCAGTGCGATTCGACCTCTCAGGCACTCGATTGGGCCAAGCAGAATACCTTCAAATATCCCTTATTCGAGTACTACCGGCTTGAGGCATTGCGGCTACGATTGAATCTTCCAGACGACTATAAGTTTGTCCAGAGTGACGAGGACGAGCCGATCACCGCGATTCAGAAGGGCACGGGGCACATGATCATTTGGAGCGGCGGGGGATGGACAAATTACAACCCGGAATCGTCTGAATAGTATTAACGGTCGAACTAAAGCGGAGGCGGTTGACCCGGTCAAAAGATCCGTCAGCTTCTGCAGGTCTTCGAAGCGCAAATATCGCGACAAATGGGCGAGTTTGGCGAATTTCGGAGTAAGAGCCAGCGGAATTTCTCTGCAGTTAAGACTTGCAGGCGGAGAGAGCGGGATTCTCCTCACCCCCGATAAACACAGGGTGATTCTCAGATTTTTCAACGAGTTCCAGTTGGGCTGTGCTGTTTTTCCATCAACAACCGCAGATTCAACCATACGGATTTTGCCAGAAATGGTAGCCAATGAAGAGTCTTTTTTGGTGAGTGGGCTCACCCGTTCACAACCGCCGTGCCACGCTCGCCTCCATCAATCTTCTGCCGCCCAGTTCGTCGCCTCGATGACGGGCCCCCGGCGCTGGAACTCTGTCCAATACTGGCGTCCACCGTCGCCCCGCCGCAGCACCGCTCGTATTTCTTGCCGGAGCCACAGGGGCACGGGTCCCACCCCAATCCGGGCAGCACAGCCACACGAACCTCGCTCTGCTACGATCATCTGTCTCGTCCACGCGAAGGATGGCGCAATCAAAATGATTCGAAAAATTGCACTGCGATTAGTCGCCGTTACGCTAGTCGCTTTCATGGCATTGAACGCCTATCTGGCGATTGACCGCGTAAGACTCATTCAGAAGTCTGCCGCCCTCACGCTGGACAGCTCTACCATCCAAGCCAACATCTCCGGTGTTTTGCAGGATTTGACGGATATGGAAACAGGTCAGCGCGGATACCTGCTAACCGAGGACTCTGATTACTTGCTGCCCTACACGGACGGGAAGAACCGGATCGGGGCCGATTTTGCCAACCTTCGCGCTGGACTCGCTAATCGGACGGAACAGGAACGTTCAATCGAGTCGAAGTTTGAGTCTCTGGCTGCTTCCAAACAAGCTGAGATGGAGCGGACTATCAGTTTGCGCCAGCAGGGGTATCGCCGCCGCGCATTCAATCTTGTGGATACGAATGAAGGTCGGGACGACATGGATGGGGCTCGCAAGCTGTCGTCTTCCCTGTCCTCCGCCGAGAGCAGCAGCTTCGCGAGATTCAACAAGGAGAGGACTTCACGCCAAAGCAAGGCTTTGTCGGAAACCATTATTGCGAATTCATGTTTGCTCTTGTTGACGGTATGCCTGTTTGGACTCGCCCGCTACCATGGACATGCGCTTGAACAGGAAATCGTCCAGAGCACGCGAGCACTCGCCTTGCGAGATTCCCAGCTAGAAAAGCTAACGTCTGCGCTTTCCAATCAAGCCCGTTCGAAGATGGCTGCCATTGAGGCAGACGCCCGCCTTCTGCTGGAGGAATACGGGGGATTTCTGCCACGTCACGGCCTTGAATGTGCCGAACATCTAAAGGAAACAGCGGCACAAATGGAGCGACTGAGGCAAGAGTTGCTGGGCCATCCCGGCTCCAACCAAACTGGTCAAAAAGCAGCTTGAGCGACTTGGCCAGTTCGCGCCCTTTATTACCGCAGGATTGCAGAAGACCACCTCGCAAAAGGAGTCATGCGGTTACTTCCACTTTCTTCAAGCCGGGCACAAGGATGTAAAAGATAGCGACGGATGTCAGATAGACGCTGGCAGAGATCAGGAAAAGCGCCATATAGCTTTGGGTGGATGCCAAGAGTTTTCCCGCGATCACCGAGAAAAACACACCACCTATTGCACCCGCCATTCCTCCAATACCAACCACCGTCCCAACAGCAGTGCCCGGGAACATGTCAGAAGCAGTGGTGAAGAGATTTGCGGACCACCCTTGGTGTGCGGCCGCAGCCAGGCCAAGCAATCCGATCGCGGCCCATTCGGAATTCAGACGGCCCGCCATAACTACGGGAAGGACCAAGATCGCACAGAGGATCATGGCGGACATCCGCGCTTTCGCAACATTCACACCCATGCCGCAAAGTATCGCGGGAAGCCATCCTCCACCAATACTCCCTACCATCGACAGGTTATAGACAATGATCAGCGGCAACCCGAGATGCGACAGTCCGAGGTGAAATCGAGAATCGAAAAAGGAGGGCAGCCAAAACAAGTAGAACCACCAAATAGGATCGGTGAGAAACTTGGCAATCGAGAATGCCCACGTCTGCCGATGCGTAAGGAGCTTTAACCACATGCTGCCTTGATCCAGATCAGCACCGGCGTCACCATCGATGTGGTGCGACGCGGTCCTTGTCAGCCTCCCGCTTTCTGAAGGTTTACGATAGTGCATCGCCCACCAAATGACCCACGGCACTCCCAACAAACCAGTGGTGACAAAGGCAGCGCGCCAGCCGAAACGAAGCGTGATCCAAGGAATGATAGCCGGAGCAACAATTGCGCCCACGTTCGCACCAGAGTTAAAGACTCCAGTAGCGAGGGAGCGCTCAGTCTGTGGAAACCATTCGGCGGTCGTTTTGATTGCGGCCGGAAAGTTGCCAGCCTCCCCGAGGCCGAGAAAGAATCGCGCAACCCCGAAACCAAGGACGGAGCGGGCGAGGGCATGTGCCACGCTGGCAAGACTCCAGATTCCCATGAACAGTGAGTAGCCAGAACGAACGCCCAGACGATCAACCAAACGCCCTGCAACCACTAGCCCAACGGCATACGCCACCTGGAATGCGGCAACGATGTAGCCGTAGTCGACCTCGGTGAAACCGAGGCTGCTCTGGAGCGTGGGCTTGAGCAGGCCAATTACTTGCCGATCCATGTAGTTGATCGAAGTCGCTGCAAACAGCATGGCGCAGATTGTCCAGCGCGTGCCGCCCAAACGCTCAGCGGGAGAAACACCTGTTGCTTGCACCTGGTCGGGTTTCGGGTTTACTTGACTCACAAAAGCGGCCCGACTAACACAACTTATACGCACGCCGCACCAGCTCGTAAGCCAGGTCGCGCGCCACGATGTAAGCTTCGTCCTCCTCAAGCCTGTGCTCAGACACGAGCTTAGCGAGATAAGCACAGTCCGTACGCCTCGCTGTGTCGTGACGGCCAGGGATGGAGAAGAATGCTCGGGTGTCGTCGTTAAAACCGACTGTGTTGTAAAATCCGGCGGTTTCCGTCACGCTCTCCCGAAATCGCATCATGCCATCCGGACTATCGTGAAACCACCAAGGAGGCCCCAGACGCAAACATGGATAGTGCCCCGCCAGCGGCGCGAGTTCCCGGCTGTAGGTTGATTCGTCCAGAGTGAATAGAATGATGGTTAGATTATGTTCATTGCCGAAGCGATCGAGCAGCGGTCGAAGACCATCCACATAATTGGTTGGCGAGGGTATGTCTGCGCCGATGTCTCGCCCATAACGCTCATACAGTTGCCGGTTATGGTTGCGCACGCTACCCGGGTGAATCTGCATCACGAGCCCGTCGTCAATGCTCATGCGCGCCATTTCCGTCAGCATCTGCGCGCGGAAAAGTTCCTTCTGTCGCGCATCTGCGCGTTTCCCAACCATGCAGCTGAACAAATTTGAAGCCTCTCCCTGCGAAAGACTTGCGGTCCGTGCGGTCGGGTGTCCATGGTCAGTCGCGGTGCAACCGAGCTCTTTGAACCACGCACGAGTTTTCTCAAGGGCGCGTAAGTAGCCTTTCCATGTGCCCGTATTTTCACCGGTGTTCTCACCAAGTCTTGCTATGTTTTCGCAGAAACCGCTGAAATCTGCATCGACGACTGGGTCCGGACGGAAGGTCGGCACGATACGCGCCTTCCACTGAGAATCGCGGATCCGGCGGTGATCGTTGAGCGTGTCGAGAGGTGAATCGGTCGTTGCCAAAACCTCAATGTTGAAGCGTTCGTAAAGAGCGCGCGGCAAGAATTCCGGTGTGCATAGCTTTTCTGAGATAGCGTCATAGTAAGCGTCGGCTGTGCCTTCCGAAAGACGCTTGTCTAACCCAAATAGCATCTGAAAGGCAAAATCCAGCCACATTCGTGTGGGCGTGGCACGAAACAAATCATAGTGTTTAGCAAAGGCCCGCCAGACCTTACGCGGATTCTTGATCTCTGGCGCTCCAATTTCCAGCTCATCAAGCGAAACGCCCTGACTATAAAGCATACGGTAGATATAGTGGTCAGGCTGAACAAAGAGCTTCGCCGGATTGGGGAACGGCTGATTTTGGGCAAACCAGCCGGCCTGCGTGTGCCCATGCGGACTCACAATGGGTAGCCCGCGTACACTCTGATAGATCCTTTTCGCGATCTCACGGGTCGAGGGATCTGCAGGGAAAAGCCGGTCTTCATGCAGTAAAGCCATCAAGCGCCGATCCGTCCTTTCGCTGCGTGTCCAAAGGACTCAATCCGCCGGCCAACGGTCGAGCCTTTCAGGCTGTTCCCGGAATGAGTCGTTCGTGGCACTAGGTCATTGTCAGGCGACTTTCCCGAGCGCTGCTACCCGCCACTCGCCAACCACGTTTTCTCCCTCCGTCGTATAAACGCGATCATGCACGTTGATACAAGGGCACACGTGATTCGGAATGACCCTCAGTCGGGCGCCGATTCTAACCCTGGAATCGCTCGGAAGACTTAAGTGCCCGCGTTCCTCAGAAAGTTCCTCGAGTTTCAATTGCGGGTGATTTAACACGTAGCCATAGCCTCTTTGGGCACCGGTGAGCAACCGGTCAGCAGAAAGAGTTTTGCTCCCCGCATCGATAATGGCCCGCTGTGAAGCGCTTCTGCTCACGACTGTAACCAGCACTGTCAAAGCGCAATCCTCAATCTGGGCCGATTCAGCGTCGACGGTATTGCGATCATTGAAAACATGCGTTCCGGGACGGATTTCGGTCAACCGGTGAAAGTGGTGACTTTCAAAAGCCGCAGGTGTGTTTCCTCCGTTTACAACCGGGGACGCGAGCGATTTTCTAAGAGGAACCGGGCTTCCGCCCTCGTTCCGTCATTCGAGTGGCCATCCCGGCCGGTGTAGGTGTCCCGCCTAACGTCGAATGAGATTGGACCTTCTTCGCGCTTCCCGCGGACCGTCTCGGTCCGTGTAGATCTCTCATCCAAGTCACAGATCGCGAATAAGGTGTCGTTCAACATATCACTAATTTGAGGAGCGGGAACGAGAACTTTCGTTCCGGAATCAGCAGTAGCAATGCCACCACGCCGTTCGGTACTGCGGGAGAACACATCCGCGAGGAATGATCCAGCGCCCTGAAGCCAGGCGTCCAGAAGAGCGTAATAGACAGCTCGTTCCTCGCTTGACAATATGATTCTCGGAGACTAGTCTGCCAACGTTTCTATGGATGGTTGGCGGATGTCAACGTTTTCAACTCTAGTTCTCGCGGCAGCACTATCCTTGTTTGCCGGCAGTTCGGTGACACAAATTACCGAAACAAGGGCCAAGAATGAAGCCTATCTTTTCGCCCACATGATGAAGGGCGACTACGGCCGGCTGTACTATTCGGTTAGCCTCGACGGTCTTCACTGGACCCTCCTTAACGATGGAAAACCAGTGTTCCTGCCATATCACGGGCATGCTTCTATCGTTCGAGGGCACGACCACCGCTATTACCTAGTTGGAAACAACGGCGATGATTCCCCAGATATCAATTTCTGGGTCTCTGACGATCTCATCGCTTGGAAAAGGTATAGTGACTATCGCCCGGATGTCACCAGGACACCGAACTATGCTCATCCCCTGCGGCGCATTGGCGCCCCGAAACTCTACTACGACGTCCCGTCCTCCCAATACTTATTGACGTGGCACACTCCGAGTGTTGACGACCCAAAGGACCCGGAGGCATATTGGGCGAGCCAGAGAACCCTCTATGCGACATCGAAAGATCTTGTCCACTTCTCTGATCCGCCGCAGAGATTGTTTTCGTGGGATATGGCTACCATCGACGTGGTAGTGCACCAGGATGAAGAGGGGGGATATTGCGCCATCCTAAAGGACGAGCGGTATCCGTCGTATAACTGGGTTACGGGCAAGACAATCCGGCTCAGCTTTTCTCCGAACCTCTTGGGACCGTATTCTGAGCCCGGCCCGCCGATCAGCCCCAACTTCAGGGAAGCGCCCACCCTGATTCCGTCCGCCGACGGGGAAGATTGGTACCTGTACTACGAGCAGTACGCGGGAACCAGCTACGGGCTATCGATGGCGCCCCGATTGCGCGGGCCGTGGTATCAGGTTTCGGGAAACACTGGAGTTCCGTCTTGGAATCAATTCGAGATGACACCCGAAGCTCGACATGGTTCGATGATCGTCATCACTCAAAATCAGTATGACGCAATCGTCGCCGCATTTGGCGCCCGGAAACATACATGATGCAGTCGTCTGCACGCCGTGGGTGCGGAGCTGCGCCGCTAGTCCCTGCCGTTCAGGGGAATGGTGTGTTTCGACCCGCCCCTAGCATACAAACCTAGCCGAACACGCAAAGCCGATTCTCCAGTTGTCCTTCTACTGTGGTTTGAATCGCATAAAGTGTTCCCCCTGGAGCGTTTTGAACAACCAATCAGCCGTATTGTGATCCCGTCTGTGGTCGTAAGGCCAACCCATCTGAGTAAAAAGCGCGCCTTCTTGCCCCTGACTATCAGGGTCTTTCCGCAGACTCTCCAATAGAAGACTGCGTATTGGTTAACGCCGGAAAACGAGTGGATTCAGTTCACTTATCGCAAGATCTCCTGCCTTTAGACCCGGCAACCAACTTTCAAGATCGCGCTTCCGGTTGAAGTTGTCGGGATCTGTCACTCTGGCCCCATCGGCGTACCAGATCACCGTCATCACTTCGCGCGTGCGATGCGTGGCGTTGGCGGGCGCACCATGCAGAGTCCAACCATAGTGGAATGTGGCATCACCCGCCTTCATCGCGACGCCAGGCACAATTTTGAAGCCGCGACTTTGGATGTACTTCTCGAACTTTTGCTCTGAATCGTCGCTGATCGGCATGTCACCGAGGTAGCCATCGAGGTGGGATCCCGAGGCAAATCGCATAAGCCCCATTGCGGGGGATACATCCACCAGCGGCATCCACATTGTTACAGTGCTGTCCGTGTCTAGCGGCCAGTAGTGCTGGTCTTGGTGCCACGGTGTGATTCCGCCGCCCGGCTCCTTGAGCAAAGCTTGATCATGATAGACGCGGACGCCCTCCACGCCGAGCAGATCGGCTGCGATTTTGGCAAATCGTTCTGCCAACACAAATCGTCGTACTCCCTCGTCCTTCGGCCACAAGTTCATTCCCTTCAGAAATGCTCTGCCATATGTGTCGCGCTCCTCAAGGGGAGTCCGCTCCGCCCCGAACTGCTCTCGGGCTGCGAGAATGACACTCCGGTAGGCCCCTACTTCTTCCGAAGAGGCGACGCTCCGCAGGAGAATGTGGCCCTTGCGTTGGAACTCAACTATCTGCTCGGACGAGACATCATAACTGGCGACAAGACCCGGCAGTATCGGGATACTCATTTGCTTATCTCCCTTCTGTCGAATACTCCTGCTCCGGGCGCGGCCTCAACCAAGTAGACCTCTGGACGCACATGGGTCAGGCTGTGATAGATGTCCAGCACGGCGGCGCGGAACACGTCGGTACTTGCGCTATCCACTAGAGCGACCATGCAACCTCCGAATCCCGCTCCCGCTTGCCGCGCACCGATAACTCCCGGCGCGGCGAGCATCGCATCCACCATGGCCACCATCCTCGGAGAGCAGATTTCGTAAAGGTCCCTAGCGCCCGCAAACGACTCGGCGCAGAGTTGGGCCACGGCCGACCGGTCCCCTGCTGTAAGCGCTCGGGCCAGCGATTTTGCCCGAGCGCTCTCGGCGACAATGAATTCGCACCGCTTCGCGACCTGCTCCGGAAGTAAGTGCCGTCTCGCTCCCAGCATCTCCGGCGTTACATCTCGCAGAGCCCTCACCCCTAACACGGCGGTGCCCTGTTCGCACTCGACTCTTCGCTGTGCGTACTCGCCACTCGACAGCCTGCGCTGGCTCATTGTGTTGCACACGACAACGCCAATCCCCGCGGCAATCCATACTGCGCACATCGAGAGGTCGCGGCAGTCGAGAAGCAACGCACACCCCTCGCGCCCCAAGCAAGACGAATACTGATCTAAAATTCCGCACTTCACACCAACGAACTCATTCTCGGCCCTCTGGCACAGCAGCGCCTTCCGTTCAGGTGCCAGGCTCCAGCCACCTAACCCTTCGAACACTGTGGCTGACGCACACTCCAACGCCGCTGACGAACTCAACCCACTCTCCATCGGGACGGTGCTGTGGATGACCGCGTCGCAGCCCTTCAGCGAGAACCCCTCATTTTCCAAGGTCGCAGCGACGCCTCGCACATAGTTGCACCACGTTGGTTCGGAGATCGAATTAATCGCATCCAGTCGGAACTCGTCCTCAGCGTCAAGGTTCATCGAATGCAGGCGCACGATCCCGTCGTTCCTGGGGCGTGCGGCGATCCAGGTGTCTCTGCTGATTTGCAGCGTCAGCACGAAGCCTAGGTTGTAGTCCGTGTGGCTGCCCATCAGATCCACGCGGCCCGGTGCGCGTGCCCATAGTTCGGGCTCGCCTGCGAACCTTTCGCGGAAACGAGCGGCGACGCCGTCCCCGCGCGCTTGCGAATCCACGGCCCAGTCAGTAACATGCTTCGTCGAAAGCATCGAGCATCGCCTCCACGTTGCGGGGTGGAATGTCGGATTGCATCCGGTGCGAAGCCCCGAGCAGCAACCCCGTCCTTTCCGGCGCTAGCGCTCGCGCGCAGGCAATGGTCGCGGCGCGCACTTCCTCCACGGTGCCGCCGGGCAGCACTCGTTGCGTCGAAACTCCGCCGTAGAAACTCAGCTTCGAACCATAGTCTCTCTGGAGCCACGCGTGCTCCAGCACCTCCGGTTGCACTGGATTCAGCGTCGTCAACCCGATCTCGACCAGATCCGGCAGAATTGCGCGGATGTCACCGTCGGAATGCAGAATCACCGGAAGCCCGGCGTCAACAAAAACCGCAAACAGCTTTGCGAGTCGTGGTTTGATCAGCCTTCGCCACAGCCGTGGGGAAAACAGCATGGCGTGCTGAGCCCCGTAATCATCACCGAAATATCCGGCGTCGACACCGGCCGCAACGAATCTCATAGAAAGTCTGACCTGAACCTGCATGATGCGGTCCAAAAGATCCTCGACCCAATCGGTGCGTTCAACCATATCCATTAGCAAGAGATCGAATCCGCGTAGCGACCAAGCCCGCTCAAAGAGGCACATTCCGAGATTTGGCACGATGAAGTACTTCGCGCGGTCGCGAAGAATGGTCCGCTCGGCTGTTCTGAGGATCGTTGCATCATTCGGATTGGGCCATGCATAGTGATCTAGGTCGAGCGAGTCTTTTAGGGGAGAGGAAGCATGCCAGTAACCCTCTGTGCGAGTGTCCCACCCCGCACCCCACCAGTCGAATTCGATCGACCCATCGGTATTCGTGCTGCGAGGGTGGTCTATGTCCACTCGCAGTAGGTGATTGCCTAAATGCTCCGGCAGTTCTGCCTCGGCGATTCTGAAATGATCGGACAGCAGTCGCCCCATTGCCCCTGTGTAGTTGGATTGTGTAGGGCATCGGTCAACCGCCTCACGCCTAAGAGCGCGAAGCACTCGTTCCTTCTTGGGTAAGTTATCTGGCGTGCTGCCGCGTTCAGAGGCCATAACTGGATGTATCAAATTCAGACCCATGCTGATCCATCATTTCTTCGATCAGTTTCGTTTCATCGGTGGCTATTGAATTGAGTTCTCTCTCGATTCGATCCAGCCACTGCACCTCCTTGACCCGCAGCATTAGCCGCTTGCGGTGAATGCCATCTCGCAGGATTGCGACCGCAGCTAAGCCCGCGGCGATGGTGCGGTTGTAGCAACTTTTTTCTAAAACTATGGCGCGAGCAATGCTTATCGTTGCCTCTGGAGAGAGCACGGCGGCTTGCGGACTAAGCCATTCGTCGGACTCCGTCAGCCAGTCCCGCAACCGGAGTGCCTCACCCTTGTCTGATGCAACGTTCATGAGACGGCAATCGTACGCGAGGATTTCCGTGAAGGCCTCGGGCGCGCTGCCTGACAACAGCCGCACATTTTGCACCGATTCGTTGCTCCACAGATCGCACATGGCGGCGGCAATATTGCCGAGCGGGCTGAAGTGCGCACAGGAAGCTGACTTGCCTTCCATGGAAATCGGGCAGCCGGTGATGGCTTTGATGATGGGACCTTCATAGGCACAATCCTTCGATGGTCCCATCGCCCCGTGTTCAAATGCTGCCAAGCTGCGCACGGCACTCATTGCTCGCACAACCGCCGCAAGCACCTCCGGCAACATGTGCTGGTGCGCCAACTGCATTGCCGTATTGGCAAAACCGCAGGCGCTGTCGCCGGCCGGGATCGAACTGCCGTCCCGTGCACACATGGCCGAGATTTGGTCCCACAGCCAAGCTGTGTCGCGCGGAGCGAGTACGCCCAAAGCAAAGATGATGGAGCGAATATCGCCATACATAAGACCTGGGTCATGCAGTTCCTTTCCGCCGATCGATTCGATCGAGACGAGATGAGCTCCAGCTGCGATGCACAGGTCGAACGAGCGCCTCACGGTTTCCCATGGAGCACCGGTGCGAAGTAACGGGGGCTTGCCTTGGTCGCGCATGTCGGTGGGGGTGACGCGCAGAGCACAACGTAGTCCGTGCTTCTCATGCGCCCGGCGCAAGTGATTCTCAAGCAGACGCGTTAGCTCGGCTCCCCACTCTGGAGTCAGAGTCATCGCCGGTAGCAGTTCAAACTCCAGAACGAGCCCCGGAACCCGCAGGGAGACGGCGCGCGCCAGAATCTTGGTTGCGACCTCTTCGTACTGGGCGACCACCTGGGTCCAGGTGGCCCTTTCCACATTCATCGCGGGTAGAGTGAAGTTGACCTCAGGGAAAACTTGTCCAGCGCCGATAGTCAGCTCAAAACCGCACCGAATGGGTTTCTTGGAGCGTCCGAACACGAGCTCCGACGCACTCTCGTAGGCTAGAGGCGAGGTTGGCTCAGTGTGCATGACGTTCCGCCATGAAATTCCGCGCCAATGCAACGACGCCGCTGGCGCTCTCGCAGTATCCGTCAGCTCCAATCTTTTCGGAGTACTGAGGCGTGACGGGTGCGCCTCCAATCATGACCTTAACGCGATCGCGGATGCCGGCAGACCGCATTGCATCAATCGTGAGTTCCATGGCTGGCATTGTGACGGTCAACAGCGCGGATAGAGCGACGATATCGGCCTTCGTCGCTTCTACGGCCTCGACGAACCGCTCGGGTTTGACGTCTGTTCCGAGATCGGTCACTTCGAAGCCGCCACCCTGGAGCATCGAGGCGACGAGGTTCTTCCCGATGTCGTGCAAATCCCCGGCAACCGTTCCGATCACTACACGCCCCGTCGGCTGAGCTCCACTCGCCACCAGGAGGGGACGTAACAAATCGATTGCGGCGCGCATTGCCCGTCCGGAGAGAAGCATTTCTGGGACGAAGTATTCTTGTAATTCGAAGAGCCTTCCGACTTCGTCCATTGCCGGGATCATTGCCTTCGTGACCAGTTCCAGGGGATCGGCGTTGGCCGCCAACGCGGCGCGCGTCGCTGCGACGGCCGCCTTGTTATCGCCGTTCAGGATTGCTTCATACAACGTCGAATGGCTCATAGGACTTACCAGAAAATGAGATTCAAACCGACGAAAATTACGGCCACCAGCGCCGCTGCGAAAATGGGCCGACGATAAAAGGGAACGTCTTCCCCGGATGGCAGCGATGCAAAGCCGTATACGAGATCGTTCAACTCCGAAGTTGGTTTGGGCTTGGTGATGAGGCTGATCAGGACTGTCACGAGAACGCACACCAGCCAGGACCATATGAACCTGTATAGGTTCTCGGCCATCGGCTTTGCGTCCGATGAGAAAGCAAGAATCGTCAGCGTCCGAGGATGTAACTTCACTAACAGCCAAAGCAGGACAGACGATACCGTTCCGCACAACAGACCCCAGAATCCTCCGGCGGCGGTAGTGCGCCTCCACAGCATCCCTATGATCACTGTGCCAAAGAGGGGAACAATGAAGAAGCCAAACAAAGCCTGGACGTAATCCATGATGCTGGCGAATTGCATGACTAAATATGCAGCGCCAATGCTCGCCCCGAGTCCGATGACAGTACACCAGCGTCCTATGCTAAGGCACTTCCGGTCATCGGCCGCGCGGTTGAACACTGGGCGATGAATGTCGTAGGTCCATACCGTGGCGAATGCGCTGATGTTTCCCGCCATCCCGGACATGAAGCCGGCGATGAGAGCCGTCACGCCGATGCCCAGAAAGCCAGGGCCGAGATACCGTGCCATCATTAACGGCATCACTTCATTGAAGCTGTGACCGCCACTTGCGAGGGCCTCTCTCTCGCCCATCAGCTTCATCGGAAGCACAGCCAGCCCCAACAAGCCGGGAAGGATGACGATCGCCGGTAACATCATTTTGAATGCGGCACCAATCGTAGTGGCGATTCTGGCTGACCTTAAATCCCGCGCAGCCATAACACGCTGGACAACCAGGAAGTCGGTGGTCCAATAGCCGAAGGCGCCGATGAAACCCAGGCCGAATACGATCCCCGTCCAGTGCACGCCCATCGGGTTGTCCGCCGCAGAGCCCATGTTCCGCCACATGTGCGTGTAGTCTTGGGAGGGGGCGCGCTGGGCGATGCGAGCCAACATTCCGTTCCAGCCACCGGTTTCGATGAGGCCGAAAATGGGGATGGAAATAGTTCCGGCCCAAATCAAGACGAATTGGACGACTTCGTTAACAATGGCCGAGAGCAACCCTCCGAGTGCGACGTAGATCCCTACGGTCGCAGTGGAAACCAGAATGCTGAAATTGATGTTCCAACCAAGAATAACCTTCATCACCAAGGCCATGGAGTACATGTTGATCCCACTCATCAGCACAGTCATGACTGCGAAATCTAAAGCGGAAAGTAGCCTTGCTCCCTCGCCGTAGCGAAGCTTCAGATATCCCGGTACAGAGTGGGCCTTGGACACGTAATAAAAAGGGATCATAACGATGCCGAGGAAGAGCATCGCCGGAACCGCTCCTATCCAATACCAATGCGCGGCGAGCATGCCGTACTGATAGGCCGAGGCTGACCAACCCAGCAGTTCGAGTGTCCCCAGGTTCGCCGCGACGAAACTCAGACCGGCTGTCCAGGGCCCCACTCCCTTACCCGCAAAGAAGAAGTCTTTGCTTGCCCGAACTCGATGCTTCAAGCACAGGCCAATCCCTATTACCAGCGCGAAGTAGAGGCAGATGACAACGAGATCGGCTGGGGCTAACGTCAACAGCCTTGATGACTTGCCCGTTTGAGCGACAGGAGCAGCGGCGCCGAAGGCCAACGGACAGGCGACCTTCACTGCAATTCCTTGGCTCAGAATTTGGGCAGGGTTCAAGACAACGCTTCCGATGGGAAAACCTTTTCCAACAGGAACACTATAATTTACAATGGTTGTTAGTCAATAGTGATCTGATTGGGAAAACGGTTTCCAAGTACTCGTTGTCATGATAAGACAAGGCAGGCAGATGGGAATCCGCGAGGTTGCGAAGAAGGCGGGCGTTTCCGTGGCAACTGTATCGCGCACCTTCAACTGTGTGCGATCGGTCAGTCCCGACATTGCTGCCAGAGTCTGGAGCGCTATCGATGAGATCGGCTACGTTCCCAACAGGCAGGCTCGCGGATTGGTTTCAGGCCGCAGCCGGATCCTCGGTTTGATCGTCTCCGACATCACCAACCCATTCTTTCCTGAGTTGATCCAAGGCTTCGAACGCGTCGCCGTTCGAGCGGGCTTCGAAGTTCTGCTTGGATCCAGCAGCTACGACCCCGCCACAACGGCCTCCGTAGTTCGCCGTATGATCGAGCGCGAGGTAGAAGGCGTGGCGGTGATGACTTCCGAGATGGAAAGCTCTCTGATCGGGCAGCTGACGGACCGACACATACCGCTTGCGTTCGTTGATGTTGGCCCGTCGGCGCCCCACATCAGCAACATCTGTGTGAATTATCAGGTGGGCATGCGGCAGGCGGTCCAACACCTCCGTCGCCTCGGACATCGCCGCTTGGCCTTCATTAGCGGTCCTCTGACTTTGAAGTCCGCCCGTCTCCGCCGCGAGACGTTTCTGCAATGCTTGACTGAAGCGCAACTGGACACCGAGCGGGCGGCGATTCTGGAGGGCGATCACACGTTGGATAGTGGGTTTAATGCGGTACAGGAACTGCTCAGCACCCATGACAGGCCGACGGCGGTGATGTGCTCGAACGATCTGACCGCCATCGGGGTTTTGCGCGGTATCGATGCGGAAGGGTTACACACTCCGCGGGATATGTCCGTTATCGGCTTCGACGACATTTATATGGCGCAGTTCACGCTTCCCGCACTCACGACGGTTCGGCTCTCACGCTCGGACTTGGCCCAGCAAGCCTTTGAAGCATTGATGGCCGATATCGAGAGGTCCGCAGCGTCCGAAGGTGCAACATACTGGCTCGATACCCGTCTGATAGTACGCGCTTCCACTTCGCGCATCGAAACGGCACATTCAACGGACGTGGGCCTAAGCTGAACTGCCTAATGCTGTGTCGATTCAAAATCCGCGGCTCACGGCGACTCACTCAGTTTCTCGGTTGATGCCGGAGAATGAAGATCTCACGACGGTGGGCGCTACGCCTGAGGTCGTGGCTGCGGCTATGGTGGAAGCTTTCGTGCGGCGTGTGATGTACCGATCTGGATCAAAGCCGAATGCAGGCTTGCCGAACATGGACGGGACCACCATTCGGCATGGCACCTCGGTGGAGTTCTTTGCCTCACGGTGCGCGGCTTTGCGCGAGGCGGCACCTCGTTTTCTGGGTGGCTGCTGCGGCTCCGCGCCGGACTTTATTCGTACCTTGTGAGCGCTCGATGCGCCTCAAACTGATTAGTTGCGAGGTTCTGTTCCGCGAAATGTGCGACGCGTGCGCGCATTCGCCGCACCAGGTGGATCTGGAATTTCTGCCCATGGGACTGCACGACCTAGGCAGCAAACCAATGGCGGCAAAGATTCAGGAAGTTGTGGACCGCACGCCGGAAGGCGTCTACGAAGCGATTCTGCTCGGCTACGGGCTCTGCGGGAACGGGCTCCACGGGCTGACCGCGCGGCATACGCGATTGGTGTTACCACGCGCACACGACTGCATCGCATTGCTGATGGGCAGCCGCGAACGCTACCAAGCGTACTTCGAGGACAACCCTCGAACGTACTACCGGTCGACCGGCTGGCTGGAGCGCGGCAAGAGCCTGCAGCAGTTGACCCACAACACAATCGGGTTCGATGGGTCACTTGAAGCGATGATTCGCAAATACGGCGAGGACAATGGGTGCTACCTCTACGAAGAGATGACGCGCTACCGTTCGCAGTACCGCAAGCTCACGTTCATAGAGACGGGGCTTGAAGCAGGCGGCAAGTTTGTCGCTGAGGCGGCAGCCGAAGCCAAGCAGAAGGGCTGGGGTTTCGAGCAGATGCTGGGGAACCTGGCGTGGCTGCGACGCATGGTCGAGGGCGAGTGGGCGGAAGCTGAATTTGTCGTCGCCGGGCCGGGCCAGCGCATTGTGGCCAGCTATGACACCAGAGTAGTGAAGGTGCAGGCATGACGGGTAAGGAGCGCAATCCCGCGAAACTGCGCTGCGAACCTACCGATTCGCGGCCGCTGATGTCGGTTACGATGATTTTCGCTGCCGATCTGGCCGACGGGCCGCGCGGCACTCCGCACGCTAACCTGAAAGTCATGAGGTGGTTTGGGCGCAGCCGTTCGTGAAGCTCGAATTCCATCCCCAAGCGGGGCAGACGCTGGCCGACCAGCTCTTTGCCGCGGGCGTCGAATTCCCCTGTGGCGGTGAGAGCGCCTGCGGTGGTTGTAAGGTGCGTTTACTCGCAGGCGAGGTGCCTGTCACCGCGACGATGCGGGAATCGCTCAGCGAAAAAGAGATCTGCGATGGCTGGCGACTGGCGTGCCGCGCGTCCGCGGTGGGACGCGTTGTGGTCGAAGTGGAGCAGTGGTCTCCACGCGTTCTCACGGACGAAGCGGAGGTGCCCATCGAGCCGCGCCCGGGGCAGGGTGCTGTCATCGACCTGGGTACAACCACGCTCGTGGTCCAAGTGGTCGACCTCACCAGCGGTGAAGTTCAGCGGGTGGAGACCGCGCTCAACCCGCAGGCGCGCTATGGGGCCGACGTGATGAGCCGCCTGCAACACGATCTTCGCCAGCCTGGTGACCTGGGCCGACTGATCCGCCAGTCGCTTGCAGGAATGCTGGGCGTCGAGCCGCTCCGCGAGGTGGTAGTGGCGGGCAATACGGCGATGCACCATCTCTTTTGCGGCCTCAATGTGGAGCCGCTGACCCGAGCACCGTTCGCCTCACCCACACTCGGCGGCTACCGCTTCGAGAATTCGCACTTGGGATGGCCGGGGACCGTCGAGTTCCTGCCCTGCCTGGGCGGCTTTGTCGGCAGCGATGTACTCTGCGGCATCGTGGCCACGCGTCTGGACGAGCAGACGCGGCCGTGCGCAGTCTTTGATATCGGCACCAACGGCGAGGTCGTGGTGGGGTCAGCTCAAGGGCTTGTGTGTGCGTCGACGGCGGCCGGCCCGGCGTTGGAAGGCGGGCGCATTGATATGGGGATGCGTGCAGGCACGGGTGCGATCGATTCGGTGCACGTGCGCGATGGCGGGCTCGTGTGTCACGTGATCGGCGGCGGCCCGGCGCGCGGTATCTGCGGCAGCGGGCTGGTGGACGCGGCGGCATGCGGGGTTGAACTGGGCCTGATCGGAGCTAACGGGCGCATAACCACCGCAAACAAGCGCTTGCCGCTGGCGGAGGGCGTGTCACTGTCGCAGAGCGACATCCGCGAGCTGCAGCTCGCCAAAGGCGCAATGGCAGCGAGCCTTCGCATGCTCGCCAGTGGAGGCGTCGCAAAGCTCTACCTGGCTGGCGCGTTCGGCAACTATATCCGCCAGACGAGCGCACGTACTATCGGAATTCTGCCGGAGGACTTGACGGTCGAGCCGGTGGGCAACAGTGCGCTGCGCGGTGCGCGCTCACTGCTGCTCACGCCCTCCACGCGCCAGGCGCGGTTGCGGAAAATTGCGGCGCTGTCGCGGCATGTCGAGCTCGCCGCAGACCCTGATTTCCAATATCTATACGCCGAGATGATGGCGCTCGCCCGCTACCGCCTGAACAGCTGAGTATTTTATACCTGCAGCGATTCTAGTTCTCAGTGTCGTCCGAAGCTAGTTGAGGCGGTCGATGGTGTGCTTCGACCCACCCCAACGCAGAAAATCTAGCCGAACACGCAGAACCGATTCTCGGGTTGTCCTTCTATTCTTGTTTGAATCGCATAAAGTCCACCCCCCTGATCTCCTTGCGGAGCGTCAGCCGAGGCCGTTGTCACGTAGAGAGTTTTCCTATCGGCCCCCCCAAAAGTGCAGGACGTGATATTTTGCACCGGCAGCTCAACGATTCGATTTATCTTTCCGTCCGGCGCGACGCGGACGATGCAACCACCAAAGAATCGGCAGTTCCAAAGGTAACCATCTGCGTCGACGGTGGAACCATCCGGCAGGCCGCGCGAAAAACCCTGAAAAAATGGTTTCTCATTTTCGATCATTCCGGTAGCCATGTCGTAGTCGTAGGTCCAAATGGTATTCGCAAGCGTATCCCCGAAGTACAAACGTCGACGGTCAGGGCTCCACGCGAGGGTGTTAGAGATTCCGACATCTCGCCGGTGTATGGTTGTCCGTGTATCCGGATCGATACGATAGAGAACGCCATCCTTACCACCTACCGGGCCCGACGAACCATCTGGGTTTACGTTGTTGCGCATTGAACCCACCCAAAGCGAACCACGCGGATCAGTGCGGCCTTCATTTAGACGAACCTTCGGCCATCCCTCAAGGGAGAAAACACGCTTGTAGTGACCGTCCGACGCCGGCTCCCACAAAATTACGTGTGAGCCGAGCACAACCGCGAGCACTTCATCACGATCCGTCAGTGTGATCGCCGTAACCGGCTCGTCAAATACCCAGGTTCGGACGCTCCGGTCACCTGGAGTGAAGCGATGAATCAAGAAACGGTTGATGTCCGTCCAATATACGCACGCGTGGCCGGCGTGCCAGACAACGCCCTCGCCACACCTGTCCTCGGTTGGCGCGACGCATGTTGGTTCCGAGATGATCAATTGCTCATCCACAGCAACAGCCTGGATTCTTAGCAAAAGGACCTTCCGAAGACGGTTGTTTCCGACTTATTTCGCATCGTCCGCCTGACTCTTCTGGCGAACATTCCAGCTACTGCGTTGCAGGATTCCAAACTTTTCAAGAAAGCTGAAAGCAGCTTCTTGAGCCTGCAGATTCTGTTCACTAGTCCATGCAAAAGGCGGAGTTGAACCGTGCCCACCCCCTGCGATAGTGGCGAACTGGCTCCGAGCACCTACGCTTTCCAATGCGTCATGGAGGCGAACCGCTTGTTGGTAGGGGACAATCCGATCCTTGTCCCCGTGAATGATCAGGATAGGAGGTAAGTCCTTTCGAACGTAGCTCAACGGAGACAATTGTTTCGCAAGCTCCATACGATTTGGGGCATGTCCGAACCACCGCACAGCATGATTTCTCGGATTCGGAGGTTGCAAGAGCTCGGCAACATCTGTAACTCCAAAAAAATCAACGATTGCTGCTACTCTTACTTCGGCAACAGGACCTGGACCCCACTGATCGGAAGGTTGTTCGCACTCTCGATCGAAACCTGCGTCCACATTGAGCATTCCGGTCATGAGTGCCAAGTGGCCGCCTGCCGACTCACCCGCAAGGACAATCTTGGACGTGTCGAATCCGTACTCTTCTGCGTGGTGAGCAACCCACCGCAAGGCACAGCGACAATCCTCGACCGCCGCCGGCGCCAACGATTGATACGCAAGGCGGTATTCCACGTCGACGAAATCCATCCCTCGCGCCAGATAAGGCAAACCTTTCAACAACGCATCGTCCTTGTTTCCAAGAACCCATCCACCACCATGGAAATAGATCAAGACCGGCCGGACCGCGTGTCCACCAGCCGCAATAACGTCGAGCGTGAGATCCACAGAGCCCGCTCTCTGATAAACGATGTTCGGCGAGAGCTGTAACTCGTAGGACGCGGTCGCAGCCCACCGGGCTACGGGGTCGAGCTGCTGAGCCGGTGCGTTGCTGACAACGAAGAGAACAAGCAGAGTCATTGCAATCCCTTGTTTCACGTCGGAACCTCCCCATTCAACGACCCGAATGGACGTGTGGAGCACGGTTTGGTTCGGCTTGTTTGCAGCAATTGTTCACTGCAACGCAGCAAGTCACGTGGACTGCAGCTTTCCAAAGCCCTTTTCCGGTGTTTTCACGCCTTTGCTCTGTGAAGGAAATCTCGTGTCACATCTTCCAGAGTCTGGCCCTTGGTTTCCGGGACGAGTTTGAAGGCAAATATCCAACAAACCAGGCACAGAACTGCGTATACCCAGAAGACTCCTGCCGCGGTCCCGAAGGCCCTTTCCAAGGCGCTCATCACATTCCCCAGAAAGAAGATTGAGGTCGCAGTTGAAACCCAAACCACCGCCGACCCCGCGGCCATTCCTTTGGCACGAACCCGGGTGGGAAAGACTTCGGACATAATGAGCCAGGTCAGCGGAGCTAAGCTGACGATGTAAGTTGCCATACAAAAATACATGGCTCCTACGATGAAAAACCCATGAAGACCCAGATAGAAAAATGTGCCCATCAACACTTGCGCAACGCCCATGCCCGCAACTCCCCAAAGCAGTAGGGGTCGTCTGCCCACGCGATCAACAATCAACAGGGAAACAACAGTAACAATGATGTTAAACAGGTTCATGACCACCGTCTGACCAATGGCGCCGCTCACCTGGGTGAACCCAGCCTTCTGGTAGATGATTGGAGCGTAAAACGTCATGGTGCTGACACCGGTCCACTGCTGAAAGAACGCGAGTCCAACAGCGATGAGCAGTGCCACCCGCACGCCAGGTCCAAGGAGTTCCCAGAGGTCTCCCTTTTCCTCCTGAATACTGACGAGAATGGCTTCCATTTCTGAATCAGCATTCGCCACCCCATCGGTTTGGGCTAATACACTTCGGGCTTCCAACAGGCGGTTCTTCTCCACCAGCCACCGAGGACTGTGGGGGACAAAGAACAGTCCGATGATTAAGACGAGGCCGGGTGCGCATGCGGATGCGAACATCCACCGCCATGCTCCTGGGATTCCACTCTTCAAGAGGAAGTAGGCGACAATAATAGAGGCGGTCGAGCCGACTACAATCGCGAGCTGATTCAGCGTCACGAGCCGACCGCGGATGCGGGCGGGCGATGTTTCCGCGATATACATGGGTGACACCACAGAGGCCAGCCCAACCCCGACCCCACCGAGTATCCGGTAAAGGTTGAAATCAAACATCCCTTTCGCAAGGGCGGTTCCCAGCGTACCCGCCAGAAAAACACCGGCCGCGACCATCAAGGTCCACTTTCGACCCAACGCGCTGTCTGACAGAACCGGACCAAGAAAAGGTCCCAGTATGCAGCCAACCGATGCGCTACCTAGAGCCCATGCCTCTTGACCTAGAGTGAGTGCAAATTGGCCCTTGAGCACCAATACTGCTCCCGTAATGATTGAAAGGTCGTAACCAAATAGAAAACCGCCAACCGCAGCAATGAGTGAAATGATGTAGAGATAGACGTCGTGGCCCGACGCTCTCTGATAGCCACTGGCTGATTGATCGCGGACTTTAGCTTGATCCATGCTTTTCGGCACTTTCAGTGCGCTCCGAATTTATTTCGCAAACCAACTTTCACTCGACCGCCGTCACTTGATAGAGGGGCGGCAATCCTTTAGCGATCCGGGAGACGTTTTGCGCGGCAGCGCGAGTACGGCGCTGTAAAGTAGCTGTTGTCCCTCCAGCGATGTGGGGCGTCGCAATCACATTTTTCATGTGCAGTAGAGGATGTGACGGGTCGAGTGGCTCGTGAGTGAAAGTGTCCAGGCCTGCACCCCGAATCTTGCCGGCTTCGAGCGCATGAACGAGCGCCTTCTCGTCAACGATCTCTCCGCGCGCAACATTGACTAGCACCGCCGTCGGCTTCATGAGTCCGAAAGCAGTTTCATCAATCAGATGCCGAGTCTTAGAAGTCAGCGGGCAATGGAGTGATACATAGTCGGCCTCCGCCAGCACTTTCCCGAGAACCTGGGGACCGCCCAGGAATTCAACGTGGTATTCAACGAGTACGGACTGCGGGACCTCGACCGCGTCCATTGCCAGGACTCGCATCCCCAAGGCCCCCGCGCGCTTCGCAAGCTCTCGTGCACTAGCTCCGAATCCCACCAATCCCAGCGTCTTATCCTGCAGCTCTTCGTTGGTCGGATGGAAGAAAACACCTGATCGTATATTCTCCACGCTCTGGTGCAGGTTCTTCGCGAAACAGAGCATAAAGAAGAGAGCATGCTCCGCCAGAGCAATGCCGCTGAAGATCCCGGGAGTGTTTGCCAGTCCAATGCCCTTTTCCAGGATGTATTTCACATCAAGATGGTCCAAACCCGTGCCGATCACCTGCCAAAGCTCCACTCCCGCGGCTTTGGCGGCGTCGACCATTGCATGCGTGCCCCATCCTCCTTGGTCCACCACCACCCGCACCTGATGCAACTGGTCAGCAAGCGGCTGACCGGGGTCATATAGGGCGACGCTGGACGACCCGCCGACCGCTTCCAGGAAATCCCTGTAGCAAGGCGCCGCTAGATCTTTGAAACCGACGAATAGAATTCTCATTGAGGACATAATCTGCAGTCTAGAGACTGCGCGAGCGATTGCGGCTTTTCGTGAAGCGGAGCTTGAGACTGTACCTGAAAAAGCGCCTACTAATTTAAGAGAGCCCCGGCCCCAAATTCACCACTTCGGCGCACCAAGCGGCTGTATACGGTATTCTTTTTGAACTGTCAAGCGAGAAAAGTTGACAGCCCTTTGTTATCTGTATACAGTAGACATTCTCGTTGGCTTCCAACAATGCCGAGCTGTTGCCGACGCGGGAGAGACATGAACGTCAGGATTGGCACTGCGCCAGACTCGTGGGGTGTGTGGTGGCCCGACGACCCAAGACAAATCCCCTGGCAACGATTTCTCGACGAAGTTGTTGAAGCCGACTATGAGTGGATTGAGCTTGGGCCCTACGGATATCTGCCGACGGATCTGCGGGTACTCCGGACCGAGCTGGATAAGCGTCACTTAAAAGTCTCGGGCACATTTGCGATGGCTAGACTCGAGGACCCTAAAGCCTGGCCCGAGCTCGAGAGGCAAGTGGTGGGCGCAGGGAAATCACTGAGTGCCCTGGGTGCAAAGTTTCTTGTGCTCATTGACGATACTTATTCTGACGGTTTAACGGGCAAGCCAACCGGGCCCAGCCAACTCGATGAGTTGGCCTGGAAGCGCTTGGTTGACACAACGCACCGAGTCGCCGACCTCGTTCGAGACCGCTTTGGACTCACCCCGGTCTACCATCCCCACGCCGAAACCCATGTTGAATATGAGGAGCAGATTGAAACGTTCTTGGAGCAAACTGACCCCACTCGAGTCGCGCTCTGTCTTGATACTGGACATCACGCATATCGCGGTGGTGACCCGGTTACGTTCCTGCGACGCCATCATCAAAGGATTCCCTACCTGCACCTAAAGAGCGTTGACCAAAAAGTCCAAAAGAAGGTCGCGTCCGAAAGAATCCCCTTTGCCCTTGCCGTTGCTATGGGAGTGTTCTGCGAACCCTCGCACGGAGCAGTCGACTTTCCTGCCTTTCGAGACGTGTTGCAGAGCGTGAATTACCAGGGCTGGGCGACCGTGGAACAGGACATGTATCCTGCACCATTTGACAAGCCACTGCCTATTGCCAAGCGGACGCGAGCGTATCTTCGTGAAATCGGGATCGGATAATCTGAGTCGTCTGCTTCTTGAACGAGAACGTCGAGTTTGATCCATGAAAATGTACTTGAGCGGGCATTGGGTCGATTCTCCAAAGATGACAGAAGTCATTTCTCCGTATTCGGGGAATGTTGTTGATGTGGCCCCCGATGCGACGTCGGAGCAAGTTGAACTGGCTCTGGCCGCTGCGGAGAGAGGTGCTGCGGCGATGAGGGCTTTGACGGCGTATGAGCGCAATCAAATCCTTGTGCGCGCAGCTGACATCCTTTCCCACAGGGTTGAAGACTTCGCTCGAACCGTGAGCCTGGAAGAGGGAAAGCCTTTGCTCGAGTCGCGCGGCGAAGCAGCGAGGATGCCGGATCTATTGCGGCTCTGCGCTTTTGAAGGATCGCAGATGCGCGGTGAGACCCTTCCTGTCGATGCGCAAGTGGGGGCGCGTGGGAAGGTAGCTTTCACCTTAAGGGTACCTTGTGGAGTGGTAGTGGCCATCACTCCGTTTAACTACCCACTTCTGCTAGTGGTCCACAAGGTTGGACCTGCGTTGGCAGCCGGGAATGCTGTCGTTCTCAAGCCAGCGGGCGCAACGCCACTGACATCCCTGAAGCTGACAGAGGTGCTTTTGGAAGCTGGACTGCCGGAGAATGGACTGCAGTGCATTACTGGTGCGGGATCCAGACTTGGACCGATTCTGTGCGCGGACCCTCGGGTTCGCAAGATCACGTTCACAGGGAGTACGGAAGTCGGTAAACAACTGGCTAAAGCTGGGGCTGGCAAGAAATTGTCGTTGGAGATGGGGGCAAACTGCCCCCTCGTTGTCCTGCCCGATGCCGATCTGGATAAGGTGGCCGAGGCGACGGCCGTGGGCGGCTACGTGAACGCAGGCCAGGTTTGCATCTCTGCTCAACGCATTCTGGTCCACCGGAGAGCGTACGCTGACTTTCTCAGTATGCTCAAGCGACGAGTTGAGGCGATCAAAGTCGGCGACCCATTGGCGGAGGACACGAGACTCAGCGCCATGATCACAGTCAGCGATGCGAGGCGGGTGGAGTCGTGGGTCCAAGAAGCTGTGCAGGGTGGCGCACGCGTTGTCACTGGGGGAGAGCGGCAAGGTGCGGTGTTTGCTCCGACGATCGTGGCCGACGTAAAGCCACAGATGCGAGTTTCCCGCGAGGAGCTATTTGGGCCCGCCGTTGCCGTGACTCCTGTGGACTCGATGGCGGAGGCCATCGCCCTGGCGAACGACAGTAAATACGGATTGGGTTCTGGCATCTTCACGCGCGATATCAATTCCGCGTGGCGCTTTGCGCGCGAAATGCAGAGCGGGACCATCCAAATAAATTGGACACCCCTCTGGCGTGCCGATTTAATGCCTTACGGCGGATTCAAAGACAGCGGTATTGGCAGGGAAGGGCCGCGGTACGCTCTTGAGGAACTGACGGAGATCAAGACCGTAGTGTTCCATGGGACCGATAGCTAGCTTAGAAAGGGTCGCTCCAGAAGGGATACGAAAAAGGTGGCGAACGGGCAGAGTTCAAGCACGACGCGTCTGACGATGGCCCAGGCTTTGGTGAAATACCTTAGCGTTCAGTTCAGCGAGCGCGATGGCAAAGAGCGCCGCTTCATCCCAGCCATATTTGGCATCTTCGGACACGGGAACGTGGCGGGTATCGGGCAGGCACTCTATGAATATGGCCAGGACTTGCCCTATTACCAACCCCGCAACGAGCAATCAATGGTCCACACTGCCTGCGGCTATGCTAAAGCGACCAACCGTTTGGCGACGCTCGCCTGCACCTCCTCGATCGGACCCGGAGCTACGAACATGGTCACCGGGGCAGCTTTAGCCACCATCAACCGCTTGCCGGCGTTGTTGCTGCCCTCTGACTATTACGCCGCCCGTCGTCAAGGCCCCGTGTTACAGCAACTGGAGCATCCCATCTCAGCGGATGTGAGCGTGAACGACTGTTTTCGTCCTGTCAGTCGCTTTTTTGATCGCATATCCCGTCCCGAGCAGCTACTAACAGCTCTGCCCGAAGCCATGCGTGTGCTCACAGATTCGGCAGAAACGGGGGCTGTGACGATCGCACTTCCCCAAGATGTGCAGATGGAGGCCTACGACTATCCAACCTGCTTTTTTGAGAAGCGGGTGTGGTCCATTGAACGAAGACTGCCCCTACCCCAGGTGATTGATGGAGCCGTTTCCCTGTTGCAGCAGGCCGAGAGGCCGGTGATTGTCGCGGGTGGTGGTGTCCACTATGCCGAGGCGTGGGATGAGCTTCAGGCGTTTTCCGAGCGTTTCGGCATTCCGGTGGTTGAAACCTTTGCTGGAAAAGGAGCCGTGAGACAGCGATCGGATCTGCTCCTGGGGGGCCACGGGATCACTGGAAACACAGCCGCTGCCCAGATCGTGGGCGCGGCTGACCTGGTCATGTCGGTGGGGACCCGGTTGACGGACTTCACAACGGGTTCACAGTCAGCTTTTAGCAACCCGCGAGTAAGGTTTATCAACATCAATGTTTGCCCTCACGATGCCTACAAGCAGGGAGCTCTGCCAATTACTGCTGACGCCCGGGAGGCGTTGCGAGCTCTGTCGACGGCTGCGGCCAGGGCTGGAATTAAGCCCCGCACTCCCTATCTCCAGGAAGTGAGCAGCGCGAAAAGCGAGTGGCAGAAGTTGGTCCGAGAGGTCTACCAGCCCTGTGCCGGCAAAGCCATGACTCAAGGTGAGCTCATCGCAATTCTCAACGAAGAATCCAAGCCCGGTGACACCGTCGTGGCAGCGGCCGGAAGCCCCCCTGGAGACCTGCACAAGTTGTGGGAGGTGAGCTCCGGCGCCGCGTGTCACCTCGAGTTCGGTTTTTCGTGCATGGGATATGAGATTCCCGCAGGACTGGGAGTCCGCATGAGTCAGGCAGAGGGAGAAGTTTACGTCCTTATTGGAGATGGCACCTATCTCATGAACCCGATGGAGCTGGTCACTGCCATGCAGGAAAACCTGAAGATCACCGTGATTCTCTCGGAGAACCATGGCTTCCAGTGCATTAGGCAACTACAGATGAATCGCGTAGGCCATAGCTTTGGAAATGAATTCCGGGCACGCGATGCCGCGAGCCAGACTCTGGAAGGCGACTATCTCAAAATCGACTTCGCCAAGAACGCAGAGAGCATGGGGGCCCGGACTTGGCAGGTCAAAGGTCCGGAGGAACTACGGAAAGCTTTGCGCGATGCGCGTCGGGAGACACGGACTTGCCTCATCGTGGCGGAAACGGAAAAGTACCATTACGCGCCCGGTTCCGGCGTGTGGTGGGACATTGCGGCCGCGGAGATTTCTACCGATCCCACAACTCAAAAGCGGCGGGCGGAGTATGAAGAAGGCCGCAATAAGCGACAGCGCTTCCACTACTGATGCTGATTAAGGTATCCCGATTCTAAGATCACCTCAGTGCGGATGCAGAAGACAAAATTCTTGGAGTCGGACTAATGAAATGGATCCGCGAGAGAGTGCTAAACGGCGAGCTGATGGGTGGGACCTTCCTCAACCTGGGTTCGAGCCTCACTGCGGAGATTGCCGGGCTGGCGGGCCTCGACTGGCTGCTGATTGACATTGAGCACGGGGCGGGAGGCCGTCATGAACTGCTCTCTCAATTGCATGCCGTTGAGAGCACCCCAGCGGCGCCGATCGTACGGATAGCCTGGAACGACCCCGTGCGATTCAAACGCATTCTCGACCTGGGTCCCTCCGGGATCATGGTTCCGTACGTGCAGTCGGCTGAAGAAGCACGAAGGGCGGTGGCTGCCATGCGCTACCCTCCCGCAGGAGTACGAGGGGTTGCCTCGATGCACCGCGCATGCGGTTTTGGATCGCACCTCGATGAGTATCTCAGGTCCGCGAATTCGCAACTTCTAACGGTCGTGCAAATTGAAACTGAGGCTGCCGTCGATCACGCCGATGAAATTGCGGCAGTGGACGGAGTGGATGTTCTCTTCGTGGGCCCCATGGACTTGAGCGTCAGTCTTGGAAGGGCTCGTCAATGGGACCATCCGGTGTTTTCCGCAGCTCTCAATAAGGTCGTGACCGCCTGCCGCAACGCGGGAAAAGTGGCTGGTACCCTCGTCCTCGGCGAAGAGCAAATTCAGCGGTCCGTGGCCGACGGTTTCTCTTTCCTGGCCCTGAGTTCAGATGGAGCCTTGGTGGCCAAAGGAATGGGAGGCATCGCAGCGGCTTTCCGCAAACAGCAAAGCCTCGGATAGTGAGGTCATTGCAAGGCCTCGCGTCTGCGCGAATAGAGGGAATCAACATGCAGCGAAGACACTTTCTGAAGACAGGAGTTCTGGCCGGTGGTGCCTTGCTCTTTGGCGAGCATCTGAGCCTCGCAGCGCCGATGGATTCGCGCGTGGAGGTCCTCCTGGACGAGCCAGTCGGCACTATCTCGCCAAACATCTACGGCCAGTTTATTGAACATGTGGGGGCTGTGATTTATGACGGCGTTTGGGTCGGCGAGGGATCGAAGATTCCCAATGTTGGCGGCATTCGCCAGCAGATGGTCGAGAGCCTGCGTCAGATTCAGGTGCCGGTCATCCGCTGGCCGGGCGGTTGTTTCGCCGATAGCTACGACTGGCGAGATGGTGTTGGCCAGCCCGGCAAGCGGCCGGCCCGGACAAACTTCTGGGTGGACGATCCGGAGGTGAATTGGAAGCGGCCGGTGGGAAATGCCGTTCAGCATTACGAGACCAATGTTTTTGGCACTGATGAGTTCATGCGCTTGTGCCACCTGACAGGGGCACAACCGTACCTGGCCGCGAACCTTCGCAGCCTGCCAGCCTTGAACTTTGACCGCTGGGTAGAGTACTGCAACTCGCCGGCAGGAAGCACAACCTTGGCACAAGAGAGGGCGGCGAATGGTTCTCGCGACCCATACAATGTCCGCCTCTGGGGGGTGGGTAACGAGACCTGGGGCTGCGGCGGCGATTTCAGCCCCGAACAGTACGCCTCTGAATTTCGCCGCTTCACCAGTTGGGTTCCGAACTACGGATTAAATCTTGCCTTCGTCGGTTCAGGTCCGAATGATAACGACCTGGACTGGACGAACCGTTTCTTTGAACACATCTTGCGCGATCGTCCGGACGGCGACCTGGGCAACAGCTTTTTCGGTTGGAGCGTACACCGTTACAGTTGGAATCTGAGTCGCGGACGCACTGACGACTGGCTCGCGGGCAAGGGGGATGCACTCAATTTCGACACCACAGACTGGTATGAAATGTTTCTCCAGGGAAACTACATCGAGCAGATCATCACCGAGCAATGGGGAGTGATGGGATCCTATGACCCGGAACACCGCGTGAAGTTGGTCGTCGACGAGTACGGCCCCTGGTATCGCCCGGGCACTGCCCTCGATCCGATCCATCTCGCAGGACAGCAGGTAACGCTGCGGGATGCGATCCTGACTGCTTTCACTCTCGACATCTTCAATCGGCATGCGGAAAAGATGGGGTTGGCGGCAAATGCCCAATTAGTGAACTGCCTAAATGCCCTCTTTTTCACTCACGAGGATCGGTTCGTGGTTACGCCAAATTTCTATGTGTTCCAAATGTATGCCGCCCATCAAGGCGCACAGGCAGTGCGAGCGGAATTCTCCGCACCCGATGTCAGCTACATGCGCGACGGCAAGCCGGCACGTTTTTGGGGTCTCAAGGGATCGGCATCGCGCAAGGGCAAGGCAGTTACCCTGACAGTAGTCAACCCCAGCGCCGATACGCCGCGGCAGGCGGAGGTCGTGGTGCGCGGCGGGCGACTCTCCGGCGCCGTTGCCAGTGTTCTGACCAGCACTGATCTGCATGCGCACAACACATTCGAGCACCAGGCCATCACCGAGCCCAAGACCGAGCCGGTAAACGTCAGCGAGAAGGGGTTCACGTTCAGTTTCCCACCCGCATCGGTCACCAGGCTCAGCATTACGCTTTCTTGACCCCTTTTAGTGAGAAGATGCGTCTCCGGAATCGGCAGGCTTCGTTGACTTGGGACTTACGACAGCAGTAGAAGCTGTTTGGTATCGCGCTGACAGAGAGGGGAAAGAGATACAAGGACATGGATCTGAAGATGCCATCCAGCCGCCGCAAATTCCTCCGGGGGCTAGGCGCTGCAAGCCTACTGAAATTCAGCAGTGTACCGGAGCTTACCGGAATCCTCCCCTGTTCTGCGCCGTTTGGGATGCGATCTGAACTCGGACAAGTCGACGATGGGTACAGTCGATCCCGACTCGCCCTCACGCCAACGGAAGAAGAGCTGGTGGAAGCCGATATCTGGGCTGCCGCTAAATTCCAGGGAATTCTACAGGCGCTGATTCCTAAGCCGTACCTTGTCGTGCTAAATCACGAGGGAGGCGTCAATTTCGATCCGAATCGGCCGTTCGAACGGAACGGTCGCGAGGGCAATCCTCTGCTGCTAGGCGGGAAGGCCTATGATAGGGGTTTATTTGCGCACTCCGCCACGCGACTGGCCGTGCATCTGCCCGGTCCAGCAAAGACTTTTCAAGCCACGATCGGGGTAGACGATCACACTAGCGGCTGTGCGTACCGCGGTGTGATTTTCTCGGTAAGCGTAAAAGGCAATCAGCGCTACCAGAGCGGGAAACTGTCCAACGGAAGCGGCGGGCAGCCGGTGTCCGTGGATATTGGAGGAGCTAGCGAGTTCACAATTGACGCCCGCAACTCCGATTTTCAGGAGTGTAGCGACGCTGTATGGGCGGATGCGTCCGTATCTCTTCAGGATGGCAAGGTCTTGTGGCTGGACGAGCTTCCAATCGGTCCCCTACGTGACCCCTATGAGCCTGTTTTTCCATTTTCCTTCACCTACGGAGGAGACCGCTCCGAGCATTTTCTCGAGAACTGGACGCAACGGCGCAGCCTTCGAAAACTCGATGCGATGCGTAGCGAACATACAGTTCGATTCCAGGGTGCTAAAGCCGGGTTGGAAGTGCGTGCTGTCGCCATTCAGTACCATGATTTTCCAATCGTGGAGTGGACGCTGTATTTCAAGAACTCCACCTCAAGTCCAACGGCAATCCTTGAGGATATTCAGCCTTTGGATTCAGTCTTTGAGCGAAATAGTGAGGATGAGTTCCTTCTTCACCACTTCAAGGGCAGCCAGGAAACGCCGACTGATTATCGTCCTTACGAGACTGTTTTGGCTCCAAGCCAAATGAAGCGCATCAGCGCTGCTGGCGGGCGCCCGACCAATACCGACCTTTCCTATTTCAACCTGGAATGGCCAGGTGAAGGCGTCATTTTTTCCATCGGATGGCCGGGTCAGTGGGCAATCGATTTTCAACGCGACAACGCAAGGGGAATGCGGATTCGCGCTGGCCAGGAGTTAACTCATTTCCGGCTGAACCCCGGAGAAGAAGTACGGAGTCCGCGTATTGTGGCGCAGTTTTGGAAGGGTGATTGGATCCGAGCTCAGAACATCTGGCGCCGCTGGATGATGGCGCACAACATGCCGCGCGTCGATGGCAACCTGTTGCCGCCACAGACTGCTACTGGTGGTCTGATGACGGACCTAGACGCCAATGCCACCGTCGACTGCTACCTCAATGCCGGTATCAAGCCGGACTACTTGTGGATGGACGCCGGTTGGTACCCCATCACGGCAGGCTGGTGGACGGTGGGTACGTGGGAGCCCGATCCCAAGCGCTTTCCAAAGGGGTTGCGGCCTATCACCGACTATGCCCGTTCTAAGGGCGTTCGCTCCATTCTTTGGTTTGAGCCCGAACGGGTTGCGCGCGGCACCTGGCTCGCAAACAAACATCCTGAATGGCTTCTGGAAAACCCCAAAGACGCTGAGGCCGAGGAGGATCTGAAGGGAGACAGACTTCTCTATCTAGGCAACGAAGAGGCACTGGCCTGGCTCACAGATCGCGTCGACAAACTGCTGACCGAGCAGGGCATCGACTTTTACCGTGAGGATTTCAACTTTGATCCGCTGGCGTTCTGGAGGGGCGCAGATGCGCCTGACCGCCAAGGCATCACTGAAATCCGCCACGTGACTGGACACTTGGCGTTTTGGGACAGCTTGCGCACCCGCCATCCGAAATTGTGGATCGATTCTTGCGCTTCGGGTGGTCGGCGGAACGACGTTGATACTTTAGGCCGGGCGGTCCCACTATGGCGCAGCGACTATTTCCTCGATCCGTCCGGCATGCAGCAGCAGACCTACGGAGCCGCGTTCTGGATGCCTTACTTCGGAACCTATGCTTCCAATCTCAACTCCTACGAGTTTCAAAGTCAGATGACGCCTTCGTTGTCCCTGGGCTTTGACCTGCAACACAGCGCCACCGAACCTGCTGCTGCGCGCCGTCTGGTTGAACAGTGGCGCCAAGTATCGGCCGACTACTATGGTGACTACTATCCGTTGACTGCCTACAACGCGACGAACGATCAATGGCTGGCATGGCAATTCGATCGGCCGGAATCCGGCGAAGGCATGGTGCAGGCGTTTCTACGTCCGCTCTGCGACTTCAAGTGCGCGCAGTTCCGCTTGCGGGGCCTGGATCCGACGGCGCAGTACCGAGTCTCGCGTTTGGACCTGCCGAACAGCACTGAGATTTCAGGGAAGGAATTGCTGGAGAGAGGGCTAACGATCACAATAATTGACCGGCCTGGAGCCGCATTAATCAAGTATCGAAAAATCGTCGCATGATCAAGTGTGGTGTTCCGAAAAAAATGCGGCGAACAGAATCGGACGACTTCTGCAGAATGGAACCTGCACCCGTCCAAAGGAGAATCGATTAGATGGCGGATGTGGGCTTCATTGGCCTCGGTACCATGGGGCGTCCGATGGCGGGACACCTGCTCACGGCAGGTCGCCGATTGTTTGGGTACAGCCGCACGTCCGTACCGGACGAGTTATTGAATCTGGGCGCCATCGCTTGTCGATCGAGCGCAGAGGTATCCAGCAAGGCCGAGATCATCATTACCATGCTGCCGGACACTCCGGACGTCGAGGCCGTGCTCTTTGACGGCAGCGGAGTTGCCGAAGGACTTACGCCCGGGAAGATCGTGGTTGACATGAGTTCAATCTCCCCCATTGCAACCAAGGAGTTCGCACAGCGCATCGGCAGGCTCGGGTGCGGCTACCTGGACGCTCCCGTGTCGGGCGGAGAGCTCGGAGCCAAAGCAGCCACTCTGACCATCATGGTCGGCGGCCCAGCAGAGATCTTTGAGCGCGTGCGTCCACTGTTTGAATTCATGGGAAAGAACGTGACTCTGGTGGGGGGAAATGGTGATGGCCAAACGGCAAAGGTTGCCAACCAGATCATCGTAGCCCTGACCATCGAGGCTGTCGGGGAAGCGTTATTGTTTGCATCCAAGGCCGGAGCGGACCCGGCGAAGGTTCGCCAGGCGCTGATGGGGGGCTTTGCTTCATCGAAAATATTGGAGGTCCACGGGGAGCGGATGATCAAGCGTAACTTCGAGCCCGGTTTCCGAATCGAGTTGCACCGCAAGGATCTCAACTTGGCAATTGAGGGAGCGCGAGCTCTGAATCTGGCATTGCCCAATTCTGCAGCATGTCTGGAGCTATTTAATTCGGCCGTAGCATGTGGCGGGGGCCGTTGGGATCATTCTGGACTCGTGCGGATATTGGAGAGGCTGGCAAACTATGAGATCGCATAGAACACAGACTCCACGAATGTGCGACGGATGTTTCCATCTCGAGCACCGGTGCCTTCAACCTTTAGCAATCGCTTAGAAATTCCATTTGAAAGGACCTGTCAACATGCCCGAGATTCACGTTTACGCGGCCGAGGGTCGAACCGTTGAGCAGAAGCGTCAGCTTGTTCGAGAAATCACGGACGCGGTGGTCCGGAACTTCTCGGTTCCACCGGAAGTGGTTGTTGTTCAGATCATCGAGGCGCCCAAGACCTCTAAGGCTCGGGGAGGTGTGCTCTTCAGTGAAGAACAACCGTCTAGAAGTTGACCTCGGCGTTTGACATCGCGTCCTGATCCACACACTAGACGGGACAACTGATCGGAGGTCCGGAGATATGTTAATGGGGAAGGTGGCACTCATAACCGGTGCCGGATCCGGCATCGGCCGCGCCACTGCATTGCTGTTTGCCCGCCAGGGAGCTCGCATCTTCTTAGCCGACATCAACGAACCAGGGGGCCTGGAAGCAGTCACGACGATTCGTAACAATTCTGGCGACGCCGATTTTGTGCGCACAGACGTCGGCAGAATGGAAGATGTGAAGAGAATGATCGAAAGCTGCTTCAATAGGTTCGGCCGTCTCGATATCATCCACAGCAATGCTGCCGCGCACGTCCCCGGAAGCGCGGCCGAGATTGGCGAAGATGACTGGGATAGAACTCAGGCTGTTTGCCTGAAGGCAACCTGGATGATCGCTAAGTGTGCCGTTCCACGCATGCTGAAGCAAGGAGGCGGGGTTATCGTAATCACCGGCTCTGTGCATTCAGTGCGGGGATACGCGGGTTATGCAGCTTATCAAGCCGCTAAGGGCGGGCTTTTGGCTCTGACGCGGTCTCTGGCAGCGGACTTCGCGCCGACAATTCGTGTGAATGTGATCCTGCCAGGTGCGGTTGTGACCGGTATGTGGGACGGGGTGCCTGAAGCTGAACGGGAAAGACTCGCGGCCATAGCGCCTCTGCGCCGGAACGGTACGCCGGAAGACATTGCTCAGGCAGCTTTGTTTCTGGCTTCAGACATGTCCTCGTACGTTACTGGAACCTCGTTGGTGGTCGACGGAGGGCTGACTTCAATTATTGATTTGTCAGGACGGCCAGGTCAGATCAGTTAGCGATTCTCAAGCTCACATTGCGATCCCTCGTCGGAATTGAAACGAGAAGCTGATTGGGCATCTTCGAACTCAGAATGAGAAAGCACATGGAAACGCATCAGAGCACCAGATTTGTGGAAAAGTTACGCAACGCAAAACCCGCCTTTGGAACCGTCATTTCATTTTCAGATGCTGCCGTGACCGAATTGATAGCGGACGATGTGGATTTCGTGTGGATCGACATGGAGCACAATCCTCAAACTCTGCAAACAGTCCAGGGGCACGTGATGGCAGCCAATGGCACAGGTGCAACGGCCCTTGTGCGCGTTCCCTGGAATGACCGTGTCCTGATTAAACAAGTTCTCGACAGTGGCGCGGCAGGCATCATCGTCCCCATGGTTTGCAGCGCTGACGAGGCTCGCAAAGCCGTCGCCGCTTGCCTGTATCCGCCGCAGGGAATCCGCGGCTTCGGACCGCGCCGGCCATCGCGTTACGGGCGTCTCAGTGGACCATCGTTTTGTCAAAACCTGAACGACGAGATGATTTGCATCCTTCAGATTGAGCACATCGATGCGATCAGGCAGATCGACGAAATTGTTGCAGTACCCGGCATCAGCAGTCTGGTGATTGGTCCGAACGACCTGTCCGGATCGATGGGGCACATGGGAGAGCCGCGCCATCCCGACGTCGTGCGTGCGATTGAAGCAGTGTTGAAAAGCGCTGGATGTCGCAAACTTCCGGTCGGCATTGGAATGGGCGCCGATCCAAAGCTGGCGAATGAGTGGGTCCAGAAAGGCATGCGATGGGTAGCCTTGGGCTCTGACTACACTCTGCTCCTAGCGGCGCTGCAACAGACGATGCAGGAAATGCAAACGGCAGCTCTTAGCAGTAGCAAAAATCAGTGAACCCGGGCAACCCTGACGAGACAAATCTGCTCCTGATCTTTCCGAAAAAGCTCTCTTGGTTCAACAACAATGTAAGCAGGATCCATCAGATCACTTCTGTATCTTTGCATCAGGGGGCGTTCTGCGGGCGATGCGCTCGGGTCGGGCCGCAGCACTGATGTTTTCGCTGCGCGCTGCACTTTTAATCCGGTAAGCCCAGCCACCGGGTGAACAGAAAGAGCGCAGATTCGTGTTCAGGGCTGCCACGGGAATGGTCCAAAGCATAGTGTTGTGATAGTACTGCAGCCCCCAGCGGTGTGTTCCGTCAGGATTCAGCCCTCCCGGTTGATCCCATGCCATTTTCAAGTCAAGGACTAAATGTCCCCAAGTACGCTGCATCAGGGCTAAACCCTTGTCTGGATCTCCATTCCACATCTGTAGGGCAGCAGGAACGATCGTCGAGTAGGATGGATGAATCGCAGTCGAATAGAATCCATCTTCATCGGGTTGTCTACCCGGCTTCATTGCGAGCCTAACCCCGTAGGTGCTCATGTTGTTCTGCCAAATCGTCCCCAAAACTGTTCTGACTCGATCTCTTGGGATGATCGGTTCCAGACCGTGTAAACGAACAAGAAACTCTCCCACTAACTGGTCCGATAAAACCGTATCCGAACGTTTGCCTGTGCTCGGTTGGTTGTAAAGAAGATACGACTGAGCCGCTGGGTTCCACAGATCCCGCTCCATTGAGCGGTATCCCCTTTCATACCAGGTGTGGCACACCCCCGCAAACTCATTATCTCCGGCCAGATTCGCTATGCGCTCGGCGATCCGCAATGTTGAGAGCCAATACGTTGATACATGAATGGCTGACCCTGCCATGGTGGGCCAGGAATCATAGTACTGATTGTCGCCACTGACCTCGGGAAGCCCATCTCCTTCACGGTCCAGAGTGAACATAAACTGCATCGCCTTCTTGACCGATGGATACCAGTTTGCAAGGATCGACCTATCACCAGTCACCTGCATATAGCGGTCGACCATCTGAACGTACACCTGACCATCCATTGTCAATTGCTGGTCATACCAGGGCTCATTCGGCTCCGTCCCCGATCCCAGCGTTGACGGCGGTTCTCCGTTGGGTTTTTGATAGTACTTGAATGCCCGCAGCTTGTTGAGTGCAAGCTGAGGGAAGAAAATGTCCGCGGCCCACTCGCCGACCGAGTCATTGACGATGCACGACTGCTGCGGGCACGCGATTCGGCTCTCGTTCACCGTAAACAAACCGTCGGGTCCCCACCAATCGTTTGGCCTCGGATTCAATATCCATAAACTCTCTTGAGGCAGGACGGCAAAGATGTTAATAAGGGAATCCTGAAGCCAACCTGGAATCTCTGCTTCATCATAAATTACCGCCTGCCACGCAAGAATTCGGTTGAGCAGGGCGCTCTTCTCAGCGTTCAGGTAATGGGCGATCTGGCTCGCGTTTCGGAATCGACTCGCGTATCTGTTTTCATATTCAAACAAGGCCCATTTGGGATCACGGTTCATGGCGTTCCAGCGCGGCGCGTACCAACTAAGCACGAACGGTATGGTCGTGGCCTCGCCAGCCTTCAAAGAGAACTTCACAGCGAGGCTGGCTCCGGCTTCGGAATCTGCAGGGGTCGGCAGGGTGCCGGCGAGAGCCCGCCAGCCGTCACCCTTCAGTTCACCGCCGACCTCCACGTTAGGGCGATATCCGCCGGTGCTCAGCGCATAACTGTACACTTTGTCGGCCCATTGCGCCTCTACTGCCACACCGTTTTGTATCCTTTCCCGGTGAAAATTTAGCGCAGAATGAACGTAGTATTGCTGTGCGATCCCTTGATTGAAAGCGATCTCCTCATTTCTGGGACCGTGGAAACTGAAACCGATCCTCCCTTGTTGCGGCTTATCGCTGGTGTTTTGGAGATGAACCTCAAACACCGCTCCCGGGATGTTCGATGTCTCGGCATCTCCCGGGAAAAAAGGAGCCCAAGCCCTCAGCTTTACGCTGACTGGAGCGTCCGTCTCATACTTCACATCAGCCACCGGATAGTGGCCCCAGTATTCAATGTGTTTGGCGGACAGCACATTTCCCTTTAGGTCAGCGGTGGAAAGTACCCAGGTCTTGCCAGCGATGGCCATCCCTAAAAACGGCAGCCGGAAAGTGGGCAGATCAGATTCATGCCTAACGAAAGCCTGATCCCCGTTCTCTTTTCTCAAACAGAAATAGTGATCCTCCAGCCATGCATTAAAGATAGTGCTGTAATAGTCAAGCGTGCCATCTGTTTCAAGAGAAATGAACCCGGTGCCTAAACCTCCGAGTGGAACACCCTCTATCGAAGCGCCGTCGCGGTAGATAACTCCGGTCACCGGATGAGGAAAGCCGTCCGCTCTAAAGCTGGTCCACCGGTAGTCGCCCCACCCTGCTTGTGGTTGGGGACTAGCAGGAGAGAGCTGCACTTCCGAACGAGCAGACACGAGACAAACTGAAGCAAGAATCATTGCCACGATGCGAAACCGACACCCTGCAGAAAGGGGCTCCACGCAGCCTCCACTAAAATGCTACATTTCCAACACGTACAGTCACTAAATTGCCCGCTGCTACGCAGTCAGTGTGCATGCCACGCGTCGTGCAGTGTTGCACCTGTCGAGTCCGGATCAGAGTTACCAAGTTACCAAGCGATGTGTTCTTGAGATATGAAACGGATAACGTTGCGAAACGTGACGTGATCCCGGTACTGAGCTCGCAGGTAGAGCGCACCGTTCTTACCCGGCGGGTCTATGGAGATGACGGTACTCCCTCGTAGTACCAATTTGTAGGGAATACCTCCGATGGTTTCCTTAACAGTACGCTCTTCCATCGGGAAGAGAATGGTTACGTGATCGCCTTGAACCGCCTTGCCGACGCTAAGGAAGCGGCCTTCCCGTTCCAGCTTTCGCAATTTGTCATTGACCTTGCAGGTTATGTCCTGGCCGTTGTCTCTCACCCATTCCGGAACACGCACATGCAAGCCGCTACAGGGCTGCTTGATTCGAATATCTACACGCCCCTCGTAAGGAATGTAGCTGTATACGTCTGCCCATCGGGATGCTTGATTCAGCAAGAGATTCAGCCGCAACTGCTCACCGTCGCGCTCTAGCATGTGCTCCCAGAGGTAGTACAGAGCGCATGAGCAGTTTCCGGTGCAGCAGTGCATAATGCCGGATTGCACGGCCCATTCGTTCCCACTCGCCCAGCCAGCGAAGGCTCCAATGTTCCTTTCCCCCACACCTTCGTCGGTCTCGTAATATTCCAGAGGCCTTTTCTCCATGGATTGTGCCATGGAGTAAATCCAGTCCGACTTCGTCAGTTGATTTTCGGCAAATTGATTTCGCACCCAACGATCGACATCATCCCAGTAGTCACCCGCACCTGCCACGCTCAGTTTCACCGCGAGTGTAATCATGTCCCCCACCTCGCAGCTTTCACAGCTTGGGTACCTGTCCCCTCCGATGATGAACTCCGGGAAAAACCCAACCAGAGAAGAACCCTGGGTCTTCGCCCATTCGAATCCTGACCTTGCAACCTCCATTTGCTCATGATCCTTCATTGTCGTTGCGTAATCGAGGATGTTAAGCAACCCTAGAGTACGAGAATGAAAATGACCCCCAAATCGTACGCCGTCGACGTCAAAGGACCGCTCCTTCATCCATTGCTTCTCTAACGGCGAAAAGAGGAAACGTCCTTCCGGGTCGTAGCACTGAGAGGCTTTTCTCGCATATCTCACGAGTTTAGCAGCAAGTTCGCGAGCGGGCGCATAACCGGTAACCTCGTAATACTTGGCCAAACCTTGGATTAGACGAATGTTGCCCCCCTCAATCGCCTCTACTCCGGTCGGCATCACCGCGGTGGGGCCACACCTAGCATTGACTTCGAAACCACCACTCGGAATGTAGCAGAAATCCTCACGGTCGACTGCGAGTACTCTGAGACGCTGGATCATTCGCTCGACCGTATCCTTCCAAACGGGGTTGTTATCTCGCAGATAGTAAACCGTCATAATTCTTATCAATCGCGCGCACACAGACGACGTTGTAACCTCTTTGACAGACGTGTCGTCGAGATTCGTGCTGCTTCCATCGGCTCTCCATACGGGCAGGCTGAAGGAGGGGCTCATCCGGCCCCAGGGCCGCCCCTCCAAAGGATTGTAAAAAAGCCCGTCTGAAGCGATGCACTGGAGTGCCACTCTCATCCACACAGGATCGACGTTGTCATTTAATCGGCTTCCCGTGGCGATGCGAAGGAGAGGGAGGGCTTCCATGAGTCCTTCGGCGACCAGCACCCAATCGTTGAAGTCATGAATCATGGTGGGTGGGTTTCGAAAAAAATCAGCGAACCAATAGACTTCGTCGTCGAGCTTCGGATCCGCGATCGACGTTATGGCGTGAATTGCAAGCTCCGCCCGACTCGCGATATCGAGTGTATCGGGGATCCTATCTTCATAACTTTGGCCCCGATAGGGAGGAATCTCAAATGATGGAATCTGCGTCCGTGGGTATCCGATTTTCAGGCGCTGAGGAGGTGCGGAGCTGCTCGGCTCGGTCGTCCAACAATACCCAGCTTCCTTCGACACTGCGGATGCGCCCAAGACCAACAACGAACGTTGCACGAATTCCCGTCTGTGCATGGGCAATTTGATGGCTATCCTTTGATGGGAATGTCGGATTTTGTTAACACCTTGTCAAGTTCCCACACCTCTGTATCCGGACGCCAGCCGAAGACCGAGGGGGTTAAAACGTCAGCCTCAATCCCAGTTGAATAGTCCTTGCGCCTTCGCCTTCGGACGTCTGGCTGGAGTGGATAACTCCGAAATCCGAAGTGTTAGCGATGTTTAGATCTGGGATGCCGAGGTTACCATGATTCAGAGCATTGACAGAAGTCGCTTCAAACCGCAAGCGCACCTTTTCGGTAATAGGGAAAATCTTCGCGAGCCCTGCGTCGAGGTTCACGGTTCCGGGACCCCTTAAAATGCCAACGCCGGCGTTCCCGAATCGGCCGATATTGGATGCGGGGATGACAAAACAACTAGCTTCGAAATAGCCGGCCGCCGTGGGGTGCGACAGGTTCCCATTGCAGACACGGTCGGGACGTTGCCCGGCGTTACCGTTTGCATTCGCGTTCGTACCAGAGGGATCCGTGCCACCCCCATATACCGGGGTAAGATAAGGGCCAGATTCTATCAGCAGAATGCCAGTGGTCTGCCAGTTACCAATAACAGCATCAAGGGCCCTAGACATCGTTCCCCCAAACCTTTTTCCCCTTCCGATCGGGATTTCATAGAGAGAGGTGGTTAACCAACGATGACGGCGGGTAAAGCCGACGTCGCCGTAATCATAACGAGGGTCGAACTGGTTCACGGGAAACGGACCGTTCTCCTGTGCAAACGAACAGCAACCGGAACCCACCGCGTCAGAGAGGTTCTTGGAGAAAACGTAGCTCGACTGGAAGGACAAGCCCTGGGTGAAACGATGCGTTAAGACTGTCTCCACGCCGTGGTATATTGCGTCGCCTCCGTTCCTTTGCTGATAAATGAGATTCCAGATGGGGAACGGGCTTTCCGCAGGAGTGAACGGCACAGTTCGTGGGGTTATCTGGTTGATATTCGGCTCCAGGGATAGATTTACGGATCGCATACCCGTATAAGTCACGCGCAGCCCAGTGTTTTGAAGTAGCTGCTTGTCGATCGAGAGGTTCCACTGTTCTGCATAGGGATCGACCAAGTTGGGGCTTTCGGCCGTGAAGAAATTGTCGGTCCCCAAACCTGGCGTCGGCAAGGGTCCCGTTCCGCCCGGGCTTGTGTTCGGAAATTGAAACGCCGCAACTCCGTTGGTAACACTGTTGGGATGAGTTTGAACATTTGAGGTATGAATGGCAACCAAGGCAAAAAGGCTCAACCCTGTTGTAGTCTGGTTGTACATTCCGAAACCGCTGCGCACGACGAGACCGGGAGTGACGCGATACGCTATGTTGATGCGGGGGTAGAAGTCATTCCATTGGGTAGACCGCAGAGCTTCTGGTAAGTGAGCCTGGCTCGCGGTGACAAACGGGGTACAGGGAGCTATTCCGTTCCACCCAGGATAACCGGGACAGGCATTCATACCTTCCAGAAAAGACGGAGAGGCCAACGCCTGCGATGCCGCATTGGGAACCACAACGGTCCCGGTAGTGGGCGTGGTGGGGAGGAAATTGGTCAATTGAAGGGTCTTCTCGAACCACGGAGGGTGGACCTCGTACCGAAAGCCGTAGTTAATTGTGAGCTTTGGCGTCACCCGAAACTGGTCTTGCGCATAAAACCCATAATTGCTCCCTACGCCGTCAACACGGGGGCCCGGGAGCGCTATAACAGACTGGTACGGCAAACCCAACTCGAAATCTGCAATATCTATGCCGGCGTACCTACCATCGAAATCGAACACGCCAAAGCTGTCTGCACCCGTGAAGACCACGTCATTCTTGAAATCGTACTTTCGAATATCAGTCCCGAATTTCATTGTGTGACGCCCTCGGGTCCAGCTGAGATTATCTGTGAACTGAAGAGTCCTTTGGAATACTTCGTTCTCGCGTCCGTTAGCTGTGGAGGTTACGCCCGACTGTTGGAATATGAACCCCGGGATGGCTGAGCCTGGAAAGAGATCGCCTTGAAGGTCCAGCCCAAGTGTCTTTGTGACAAAGTTCGCGGCGTCTGGAAACGCGCTGTAAATTGTCGTGTCGGATTCGTGGTTATAGCCGAAGCGAAACTCATTGAGTAGGTTCGGCTGTATCACGTAAGTGTATGTCAAACCCACCGTTCGCGGATGCGTGGTAAAGTCAGCATTTCCCTCCAACAGCCCTAACGGGGTTGAGTTTGTGATGTCCTTCCAACTGAACCTTCCCCACACGCTTTGTTTGTCGGTAAGCTTTTGGTCGATTCGAACATCAGTCAGGTTGGTTGTCACCGGTGCAGGCAAAATGGCTGCGTAGTTAGCAGAGAGATTACTTGTGTTGAGATTCGGCTGCGGGTAATACGCATTTAAAACGTTTGTCGCCACAGTATTCACAGACGGCAACATATTTCCCGGATAGGGCTGCCCGGTGAAGGGATTGTGCAGGGTTAGGCCGTTTGGATCATTGCAAATGTCGTTTGCGTCGTAGCTGCTGCACAAGCTCGAAAAATCCCCAGTTCTCATGGGCATACTCGGTACACCCTGCGTGATCGCCGCCCCATTCTGCTGGTGATTTCTCTCATAAGTAAAATAGAAGAATGTTTTGTCCGCGCCGTTATAGAAAGGAAAGCGGACTGGCCCACCAACGCTCCCACCGAAATCGTTCGCGCGCACTCGTGGCCTGGAGGAAGCGAAGAGGGGCGTCGCATTCAGGTCGTCGTTCCCAAAATACTCGAACAGCGACCCATGATATTGGTTCGTGCCTCCACGCGTCACAAACGAGACGTCGCCAACCCCTGCGTACTCTGCAAGGCCGAGCTCCGAAACTTTAACCTCGGATACTGTCTCAGTTGAGGGGAGCATTTCGGCGTTAATCCCGCTTCGCGTGTTGCTGATATTCTTTACCGTAAATCCATCGACGGACAGCTCATTCATTGCGGGATTGCTGCCGGCGATTGAAATAGAGTTTGTGAGATCGATTTGCACCCCCGGTAATGTCGTAACAAGTCCGTATGGCGACGTGTCGCCAGACCGAAGGTTCGCAGGCAAATCCAAAACGCTCTGCCCGCCCATCGTTTCAGTAATCGTGCCCGTTTCGGTCGTTATGACCGGTGCGCCTGCGGTAACTTCAACTCGCTCTTGGGACTGGCCAACCGCCAGTATGGCGTCCGCTCGCACCGCGGCTCGCGCAACGAGGGAAAGACTTGGTCGCAGGTAGGTCTTGAATCCTTTGCTCTCAACCAGAAGACTGTAGGTTCCCGGCCGAAGAGCGGATATCTCATAGTTGCCCAGATCATCTGTTTGAGCGACCCGTACAATGCCGGTCTCCACATCCGTCACCCTAACACTAGCACCGCGCACGATCGCGCCGCTTGAGTCGGTCACAGTCCCCAGCATCGTTGCATCCGTCGTTTGTCCGTGCAATATCGGTGTCAAAGCGAGGAGTGTCAACGTTGCGATGATGAGGCACTGCCTTCTCAGTGTCCAAATCTTCGGGGTCCGACAGCATTCCTCGGTGCAGCTTGTTCGAGTCCGACTAGCCGTATTCGCGCAGACCTTGAGGTTACAGCATGCACCTGCCAAAGCAGAGATTAATTCCGTGCGCGACTTCTCGGATGACGTCATGGATTCCTCCGTTTGAAGCTTGGTCCTGTTTGGAATGTCCTATCGAGTCGCAGACGGGACCTTGACGTGCCTACCGTATACATCTTACGATTGGCTACTGTATACACCAGATGGTGGAACTGTCAATCTCAATATTTTGCGGCGTTCGACGCTTGCCACTGCCATGGGAATACTGTATACACTAATCTCTATCGAAAGAACCTCCTATGAACAACCGTCGTATAGTCGTTACGGGGTTGACCTTACCGATTGTGGAAGAACTACTTGGACCCTTTGGACGCGTCGAAATCGCCCTTAAGAACGATGAGGAAAGTCTGATCGCCATGATGAAAGGCACTGTGGGCGTAATTGCGCGCGGCATGACTCAGATCTCTGCTCGGGTAATCGCCTCAGGGGCGGACCTCCGCGTCATCGGAAGGACCGGGGCGGGCTACGACAGCATCGACCTCGAGGCTGCGACGGCCCGTGGTATTCCGGTGGTTTATGCACCTGGGGCAAGCACACGGGCAGTAGCTGAGGGAACCATGAGCATGATTCTGGCACTGGCGAAGCGCTTGAAAGAGCTCGATTATAAGACCCGGAAGGGGGAATGGAATGTCCGCGATGCCTTCGCCATAATTGACCTTGAGGGTGCTTCCCTTGGGATCGTTGGCTTGGGCCGAATTGGACGTGAGGTTGCTCGTCTGGCCAAAGCTTTTGGTATGCGGATACTCAGCTACGACCCATTGATATCACGAGATATCGCTGATCAAGCTGGGGCGGAACTAGTCGAACTTGAGGCAGTCTTGAGACAATCGGATTTCATTTCTCTTCACGCTCCCCTCAATCACCAAACTCTCGGAATGATCAGCGCGCAACAACTGAGCAAGGTCAAACGGGGAGCTGTGTTGCTGAACCTCGCCCGGGGCCGTCTGCTGGAAAGCCTGGACACTCTCGATGAAGCGTTGGAGTCTGGTCAGCTTTCTGCGGTGGGACTGGACGTGTTTCCGGAGGAACCACCCGACCTCTCGCATCCCATATTCCTGCGTCCTAACGTGTTGTGCACCCCACATGTAATGGGGCTGACCGCAAAGGCGGCTCAAGCCACTTTCGAGATGGTCAGCCGTGGCATGGCGGATGTGCTGGAAAGTCGGATTCCCGAGCACGTTGCCAATCCTGAGGTCTTCAGAACTGCCCGGCGAATGTGACGCCCGCTGCGGACCCGCTCTCGCAACTCCTGCCATCTACGTCTCAAATCCGAAAGGATCACGCCCGTAGACAGTGGAACGACCACAGATCAGTAATTCCTGACACTGAACTGAAAAGTCGGCCCATCAGTACTCCAAAGCGGCTATTCATCCAAAGGATTCTTAACAGGGTCAATTGCGCGGAAATTGTTTTGCGCCAGAGCCAAGCTGGAAAAGCGTTCCGGGTGGTCGTAACGATAACTTAGATGATCGAGCATCACCTCTTCCGCGGGCTTGTTGATTTTGCCTTCAACAAATTCGATCAACAGACGGTGACGATTGGGCAGGTTCGAAGCCCAGCCGAGCATTTCCCTGTTCAGTCTCCACAACACGCGGTGTGCAAAGAGAGGGATGGTAATACTTTCCAGCATCTTGGAGAGATATTCGTTCCCGCTGTGGCGCCATAGAGTGCGGTGGAACTCAATGTCCAAGGCGGACGCATCAACCTCGGATGCCTCAAGTGAATGGTCCATCTTGTCCACCAACTTTTTAAGGTCGCTGAGCCCTTCGGCAGACATCTTGGCCCGGCACAGGCGAAGGGCTTCGCCTTCTAAAATTAGACGCACGCTGTTGATCTTCTGGATCTCTTCATCATTCAAATTCACCACGAACTTACCACGACGAGGTGCGTCCACGACGAGACCTTGCTCCTGTAGCTTTTGCAGCGCCTCCCGGACCGGTATGCGGCTTAGCCCCAGGTCCCGAGCCAGCACGCTCTCATTAAGACGCTCGCCGGTATTGATCTTGCCAGATAGGATAGCGTTACGAAGGAGATCTACAACCTGCTCCTTGATGGTTCTCACATCCACACGTTCCGGACGGAACAAATCGGTAACTATTTCCTTCACTTGATCAAGCTCCTGCAGCGTAGTGTATTTAGTATACAATGACGCAAACCTCAGAATCCAAGAATCGGACTTGGTCGCCTTGAAGCTACGAAAAAATGTCGGGGAGGCAATGATTTCAATGAATTTCGGAGCGTTGCCCGCTTTATGGAGCATCGCTGAACGCCCAAATTTTAGCACCAATCGGCACCTGCCCTGACCCGTTGCACAAATCCGTGGAGGTGGAGGCGCTCATGCGATGTTTGAAAAACCTTGTTCTGCTGTCGCTTCTGTTTGCAATCTCGGAGCGGGTACTTGCGGAAACGCAACGCTGGTCAGAGGACAAAGCAAATAGTTGGTACGAGCAGCAGCCTTGGCTCGTCGGAAGCAACTTCATTCCGGCAACAGCGATCAATGAGCTCGAAATGTGGCAGTCCGACACGTTCGATCCCGGGGAAATTGACAAGGAACTGGGCTGGGCTGAGAGTCTGGGCATGAATACAATGCGGGTTTTTCTCCACGATTTGCTGTGGAGGCAAGATCCGGCTGGTTTTAAGCAACGAGTGAACACTTTTCTGTCGATCGCGGGCAAACATCACATCCGTCCCATTTTCGTACTTTTTGATTCGTGTTGGGACCCCTTCCCCAAGCTTGGACCGCAGCATCCACCTATTCCCGGCGTCCATAACTCGGGATGGGTGCAGAGTCCTGGAGCGGTAGCGCTCCAAGATCCCACTCAATATCCTCGGCTTCAGGAATATGTAGAAGGTGTTGTGGGCGCCTTTGCGAATGATTCCCGCATTCTGGCTTGGGACGTGTGGAACGAACCTGACGGCATGAACGACGAGTCCTATGTTGCACTGGAACCAACCGCTAAGATCGAACTCGTGCGAAGATTGCTCCCTCGAGTTTTCGAGTGGGCGCGCTCGGTGAACCCGTCCCAGCCACTCACGAGCGGGGTCTGGGACGGCGATTGGTCTTCGTCCGGGACACTAAACCCCATACAACACATCCAGTTGGAACAATCCGACGTGATTTCGTTCCACAATTATTCGTGGCCTGAAGATTTTGAAGACCGTGTCGAGTGGCTTGAGAGATATCATCGACCGATAATTTGCACGGAGTATATGGCACGCTCGGCTGGAAGCACCTTCGACACGGTCTTGCCGATCGCGAAACAGCATCATGTCGCCGCCATTAACTGGGGACTCGTGGCCGGTAAAACCCAAACCTATCTGCCCTGGGATTCGTGGCAACGGCCATACGTTCTAGAAAAACCAGTAGTCTGGTTTCACGAAGTCTTTCGAACGGATGGAACTCCTTATCGGGAGCGGGAAGTCAAGATTATCCGCGCACTGAGTGGAAAATCTGTAAACGGCCAGAGGAAAGTCCAATAGAGCATACGTAGTAGACCTGGTGCGGTTCGGGGTCGGAGCGCTGACCGATGGCTCTCAGTGCACCCCTCCTGGATAATTCAGAATCGGCCCGCACCAGGCATACAATCGAGTTGCCACTGGAGTTTTTTTCGAGCCCGTGCACGCGCGAACGTGGCCGTGGGATTGGTCGTAAGGGCAGCGACAGTCTCAGAGACCGCTGCCTTTATGTTAAGCGCGAGGCCAGCGCGCTGCACATCGGATGGCTGCCGTTTCACTCGACTTTGACGGTCGCCTGGCTGGCTTTCAATATCCTCTCGACCAGGCCCCCTCGCTGGGTAGTCGCGGACAAGTCCTTGTTCTGCAGAGCTGCAATGGTGCCCCAGAGAAACATTCTGGTGACGTACTCAGAACCGCTCAGGTGCTTTCCTGTAACCGCGTCGAATGAATTTTCCCCATACCATGAAAGTCCCTGTCTACAGATACAGTTGTGAAAAGCCCGCCGCATGATCTCCAAGCCAAGCTCTCGCTGGCCCGCATATATATACATCAGTCCAAGGGGAATGATCACTTGCATGAACGTTTCCGTTGCAGGATAAGAAAACATCATTGACGCGCCGCCTTCAGAGGCTGTGCCTGTCGGACTTGCATACAAGACGGTGCCCAGTTTCGTAGCCGCTACGCAGGTCTGCTTGATGGTCTCCAGTGCTATCGGTATCCGATCCACACGAAATACGTCCCTTAGTCCGTGCATGCGCGCGACTAACTGTCCGTCCAGTTGACACGCTGCAATATCATCTGAGCGTTCACCGGTCTCCGGGTTAAAGTAGCGCAGATAGTAACTGCCAAGCCAGGTCTTGGTTTCCAGCGTCGTGCTTCCCACCTCAAACCACTCTCGGCACTGCTGCGCAAATCGATTGTCGCCTACCTCTCGTGCCATCCGTTCGGCTATTGCGAGAGTAGAAATGTGAAGTCCTCCTACGTGCGGCACGATTCCTACCCACCGTCCCCACTCCAGCCACTCGGTTTCGTACGGTACTCCAGGCCAAACGCTCGCCAGGTGATCAGGCATCGAAACCACCCCGTCAGGACCTCGGTTCAAGCCGACCATAAATTCTACTGCCCTCTTTACCGACGGGTAGAATTCTCGCACGAAAGTTTCGTCATGGTGCAGCATGCGGAAACGATCGACGATCGTTATGTAAACAGTTGGGTTGAGCACGACCTGGTATCCAATGTCAGGGCTTGCAAGTTCTGGACCGCCACTCCAACTACCAACGCCACCCATGATCATTGCCGGCGCGCCATTCTCGAACTGGTATGTTTTTTCCGCTCGAAGGGTGGAGAGCGCAAGCTGGGGAAAGAAATAAACTAGAGGGAGAGTACCGAAGAACGTGACAGGTAGGCACTCCATCTGCGCGCATGTGCGCGGACTTTCGCAGATCGCGAAAAGGCCGTCCTCCGGCCGGCACCACTCCCCGACAGGCATTTCCGCAGCCGCCCAAAAACCACTCTCGGTGTAGGTGTGCAGCATGTTGAGCAGGACTTCACGCAACCACTTTGGGAGTGTCTCCTCGCTGTAAATCTCCTGCTGCCAGGCCAATATCCGCGGCAGCAGTTCCGCGTGCCGATCCACAAGGAGCTCGGCAACCGACAGGGCGTTGGCGTGACGCGTGCTATACATATGGCGGAACGACCGCGGCCCGTTGGTCGGGCTTCCTGAACTCATCCAGTGCGGGCTATACCACGCCAGAACGAAACGAATTGTGTCTTCAGCACCTCGATCGAGGTGGAAATCAACCGCCACTGATGCGCCGGACTCCGTCTCCGAAGTCGGCGGTAAACCTCTGCCCAGATTTGCCCATGCCTTTGCCCAATTCGCGGGATCAGGCTTGGGACGAAATCGGACCTCGGGCGATTCCCCCATGGCGCCCCCGGTGCGCACCGCACGCTTGCCCACGGCACCGAGAACGTAGTTTGACAGTCGCGATGTCACATGAACGCCCTGCACTGGCGACTCCACTACCTCTCTCTTGAACTTCCACGTCCACCCCTCGTCATAGCTGGGACCAAAGAAACTGAAGGCGAGAGTGCCCGACTGCACGGCTTCCGTTTTGTTCCGCAGATGCACTTCGAACACCGCGCCTGGCGTGTTTGAAAGCGCCGCATCGCCAGGAATCAGGGGTGACCAAGCCCGCATACCGAGCGACACCGGCGCATCGGTCTCGAATTCCATATCGGTCACTGGGTAGTGGCCCCAAAAGTGAATATTCTTGGCCATCTTCACCCCCGGCAAAACTAGATCGGGCGGGCGCGGTTCGTTGGCTGCATGCCCACTGCCTTTTTCTGGGCTCTGCTGTCCAGTGGTCAACACCCATGTCTGACCGTTCATGTAGAGGCCCAAGAACGGCCAATTCATGGCTCCGCGCCGAGGCGCATGAGAATTGAAGATGCTGCACAGCCCAAACAGTCCGCTCGTGTCCAGATCCAAGCACCCTGTGCCAATCCCCCCGAGCGGCACTCCGCACAGCGCCGGGTACTCGCGCCTGTGGATGACTCCGACAACTGGGGCGGAGAATCCTTCCGCCTCGAAATTGACAAATTCGCCGTGTGGAAGTCCGGTTGGAAACAAGGTGTTGCTCTGAACTACGTTCCTGGACTTACCGTCTGCTTCGAACTCTTTCAACGGTGTGACCGCCAAAATACCTGCCGCCAGTCCTCCCTGCAAAATCTGGCGACGGCTGATAGCGCCTCCCTCGTTCAAACGCTGCTTTGCTTCTGACATTTGTTTCCTCGTAGATGACCGGAAACCCCGCGATCATATTCCGGGCTTTGCCCAAAAGGCTGACATCCGCTCATGGGAATTGCTTCGCAGATTGAACGGAGACCACCGTTCTCAACCGTTTGGGGAAACCAAATCTGTCGGATGTCAGCGGTCCTAGCGCAGAATTGATCTTGACAGTGCTCCTGCTGATGCATACGATGTTCAACGCATACAGTATACAAAAGGAATCGGGAAACGCAATTTTTGTCTAGCGCAGGGGGGCCGTCAAAAGAAACGTCAGCTCTGGAGGACTTCTATGACGAACCAGAAGAAGTTGTATCTGGAATCACGACCTGATTGGGCGGACGCAGGTCCACGCGCTCTGTGGATGTCGAGAAAGGTGCACGCGATCGTTGCGATGCTGGCGTTCCTGTCCTTGACTCTGATGTTACACGGGCAAACGACAGATGCCACGGTGCTGGGGACTGTGACCGACTCAAGCGGTGCGGTGGTGGGCGGTGCTAACGTTAAGGTCACCAACCTGGCTACCAACATCAGCCGCGTTGTTCAAACGGATGATTTCGGTAACTATGAAGCATCCGACCTTCGGCCGGGCAACTACAGCATTTTGATTGAGAGCAAAGGTTTCAAGACTTACGAGCGGCTCAGTGTTTCCCTCGACGCGCGAGCCACGGTGCGAGCCGACGCAAAGCTGGTGATTGGCGAGGCCCAGGAGCGCGTTGAGGTCACCGCAGGCGCACCGACGATAACGACGGAATCTGGCACTGTTACCGAGGGGCTCGGGACAGAGAGCATTTTAAGTTTGCCGGTGAATCTTCGAGCCGGTGACACATCGCCAATCATGCTCGTTGCGACGATTCCAGGGGTGGCAATCGACAATGCAAGCGGTATCTCAGTCGCTGGCAGTCATAGAAGCCAGAATGAGGTTTCGGTCGATGGGTTCTCGGTAAGAAACATTACCAACAGCAACTCCTCAAACAACTCGAACACCGAAATGATGTCATCGACCGAGACTCTATCGGAGGTTAAAGTAATATCGGAGCTAGCCCCTGCAGAGTACGGATCGGTTGGCGACGTCACGTTTGTGACGCATGGAGGCACGAATCAATATCACGGGTCATTATTCGAGTATTTTGGGAACACGGACCTAAATGCGACCCCGCTCTTCGCTGTCTCAAAGCCGCCAGAGCGGGCAAATGATTTTGGTGGGTCGGTTGGCGGTCCGGTTCGACTCCCGCACTATCAAGGCAAGGACAAAACCTTCTTCTACTTCACATATGAGAGGAATCGCCAGGAGGGCAGCGCCGCAATCGTCGAGGGTGTACCGACGGCGGCCATGAGAACGGGAGATTTCTCGAGTACTGGCATTACCCTGACAGATCCCTTCACTGGCCAACCGTATCAGGGAAATAAGCTGCCGTCTGTAAATCCGGTAGCGACTAACGTTTTGAACACGTTTTACCCGATGCCGAATACCTCCGGCAATCTCTCTGACAACTACGCAACCGTTCTTCCTTCGCCGGTGACTACCAATCTAATTGACGTCCGAATCGATCAGAAGCTTACGGAAAAACAGATGGTGTGGGGAAGATTCAGTTGGAAGGATATCGCAAATTCAAGCCCCCTAGGGCTGTTGGAAGGAGATCAAGATTTTACCACGCATCCCAGAACGGTGGCTTTGAATTACACCTATACGATTCGGCCGAACCTGCTCAATGAATTTCGTTTCGGCTTCAGTCACGAGTCCGACAACGATATTTTCGCCAGGTTTCCAAATGGACAGCAACTTTCCACAGTAACGCTCGGACTGAACCTTCCCGGCCCTTTTCCCTCAGGCTCCGCCATCCCGGGATTCTTCTTTAATATGTCGGGCATAGCGGGCACGACGGGCGCTCGGCAGACAAGCGACATCCAAAACATCTTACAGTTCAACGACGGTTTAAGCTGGACGCATGGCCGTCACTCAATGAAATTTGGGACTGATATTTTTCGCCACCAATTCGAGAATGCCGTAGTCTTCGACGGTTCGGACGCCTTCGGAATGTTTAATTTCGACGGTAGGTACACTGGCTTTGATATCGCAGATTTCGAATTAGGATTGCCATACAACTCTACAGTTGTAAGCCCGGGACCTTCTGTTAGCGGCATAGGACACATCTTCGGCTTTTATGCGCAAGACCAGTTCCAGGTGACCAAAAAGCTTACGATTAATTACGGCCTTCGTTATGAGGTCCACCCTCCATACTTCCCGCCAGATCTTAATTTAACCAATTTCGACCTCACTAACGGCGACGTCGTAGTTCCAAATGGAGGGTTACCGCTGGTTTCTCCCCTCTTTAGTCAGGCAGTCAACGCCTGCCCTGGCTATGCAGGGTTTACGACTCCTTGTACCCCCATCGTGACCGCCAGCCAGGATCATCTGCCCCAACCTCTTCGGTTCACCCAATGGAAGGACTTCTATCCCCGCTTTAGCTTCGCTTACCGTGTAGCCCCCACTTTAGTCGTACGCGGGGGTTTTGGAATGTACAATGAAACTTTGACAGGGGCGACCCTCTGGTCGATGGTTGGCGTGGCCAACGCAAATGTCAGCGTCTATCCGAACAGCATTACGAGTGGAATTCCCGCGTTTCAACTCCCCAACACACATACAGGCGGAATCGGGAATCTGACGACTCCTGGGACCGAGGATTTTTTTGTGGCCGAAAGCACTCACTTGAAGGACCCCTATGAGGAACAGTGGAGCCTTTCGGTCGAGAAGCAGATGGGCCAAGACACGGGGCTGCGCATGACTTACACGGGCATGCGATCGGTGAATCTCACTCTAGAGCCAAACGCGAATCAGATAGAGCCGCAGGCAGCGCCTTTCAATCCCGCGGAAAGCCCATACCCCAACTTCAATCTCCTCCTCTGGGAAGGGAATGGAGGTGAAGCGCTATACCAAGGTGTAGAAACCGTCTTGACGCACCGTTTCACTAAAGGCCTGTCGTTCCAGTCCAGCTACGTTTTCTCCAAGAACCTCTCCGACGCGGAGGGTTCGGCGAGCGAGCTTTGTTGCGGTTTCGTATTCGAGGTTGGTCCGTTCGTCGCGGACAAATGGAAGCCTCGTTATGACTATGGCGACGTCAACTTCACCCGGCGTCATCGTTGGCTCACCACCTCCGTCTACGAAATCCCGGTCGGAAAGGGAAAAAGGTTTGGGGGAAGTATGCCAAGTGTACTCGATGCCATAGTTGGCAACTGGCAGGTTTCGGGTATTCTACTGCTGCAGTCTGGGCCTTATCTTACCCCTGCATATCAGGGTGGTACGGATCCTTCTGGCACAAACGCGAATGCTAACGGCGACGCTGGCCAACGTCCCGACCGTGTCTGTAATGGGAACATATCGCATCCCACCGCCGCTGGTTACTTCCAGACGAGTTGTTTTGTCATCCCCCCGTCCGATATCGGCCGATTTGGCGATGCTGGAGTTGGCATTCTACGGGGTCCGGAAAGGTAAATCTCGACGCTGGACTAGCGAAGAGTTTTCCACTTACCGAAAAATTCCGCTTGCGGTTTGAAGCGACCTCTGTCAACGTCCTTAATCATGGCAACCTGGGCCCGCCAGACCTAAACATAGCTAACACTTCAGACTTCGGCGTGGTCCACTCCAGCCAAACTGTGGAAGGCGAAGGTGCAAGAACCATTCAACTTGGATTGAGGCTGACGTTTTAGAGCGCTGGTTTTTCGTCGCGGCGTCCGCCTACACGATGACCTCACATCACGCGGTCGAATAGAGAACTCGGATCGGCGCGAGCCGATGGTAGAGATCGTCTGCTATCTACTTTCTATCAATTGGCGACCATCGGTCAAAAGCATTGGGTCGTGCACGCCACATGCGAACGGAGTCGGATCTTCTAGCTCGGCACACTCCAAGCACGCGAACATGTGCAAACCACAGAACCTCCTTGTGCTTCGCAATAAGAATTGAAAGCGGCGGGACAGAATCGGCCGCTTCGAGGCACTGCAGGCGTTGGCGAAACTGACGGCGTGTCGCTCCAGGGCATGGAGCACGGCTCAATAACTTTCGGCACATACGATATCAAACCAATCGGAACCGAGGCCGAAACTGCGCTCTAAGTCTCTATTTTCACAGAATGAGTTAGTGGTTTTGACCAAGGAGAAGACCATGGATAGGCACACCGGACAAGTAAGTATGCACCACTCAAGGAGAGAGTTCTTGCAAACGATGGGAATAGGGATACCCAGCCTCTCGGCACTTCTCCAAGAAGGTATCACTACAAAACGGGAAGAAGCATCCTCCGAGGCTCAGAACACTCTAACGATGGAGCGAGGCGATCCTTCGCTTGGCCATTTGACGCTGGATGAAGTGCAACGAGCTAGACATGAAGTGCACTATGAAGAGGTTGCGCACCTTTACGGCGGCGCGTTATCCCTGGCGCCAGTAGTCACCGTTAGATTGCATCCGGAAGTGGTGTGGGTTCGACCGGACATGGGGATAGGGATGATCGCCAACCCGATGATATTTGGGATAGGGAAGCCTCCGAGTCCAATTCAGTGGCGCAGTGTGGAACGATCATTGAAGAAGGGATACCTGCCGATTGTCATCAGTTCCGTGCGAAAAGGATCCCTCGTCTACCAGCAGGTAACGTATGCCATCCTGCTCGAGGGTGGGGAAGTAATGACGGGTCATGAGAAACAGGCGCTGATGGTGAGAATGAACATGACCAACACAGATCTGACGGAGATTCGGCACGCAACCCTGTGGGCGTATGTACCCGCGGAGTGGGCGTATGTGCGCGCTGACATTGCGACCCCGCATGGGCTCGGCCAGTATGGGCCTTTTGGGAACTACTCATTATTTGAGGGGTTGAGTTCGCTGCCGGGAGTACCGTCAGAGACGCTGACGACGGAGGATAACGTCCTACGAGATGGCATGGTGATGCTCGGCGTGTATGAAGAAGACCCAGGAGTCACGGCGAAGCGGCACAAGCGGCTCATGAAGTTTGACGTAGAACTTTTGCCGGGGCAAACAAAAGCCGTCAACTTGAAGCTCAGCACCAATAAGAAGGGGCTGAACACAGGAGAACTAGAAAAGCTTTGGAAGCTCGACTTCTTCACAGGCCTGGATCAGCGCGAGCTGGAACTAGAGCGGACACTGGATAACGGAACAAAGATCAGGGTCCCGGAAGCAGCGGTCAACAATATCTACAAAGCACAGATCCTTTACAACCAAGTCCATATTGTGCAAGCTGCCGATTCGGACTATTACATGCCGGTGGACAGCTTTACTGGGGTGTGGCCGTGGTCACACATGAAGCAGTTGGTTGCGATGGATGAGTATGGTTACCACGAAGATGTAAGAAAGTCACTTATATACTTTCTCAAACTGCAGGGGAAGCGACCACCCAACAAAATGAAGGTGACCTCGTACGAGGGAGTCTTTCCGTCGTCGGGGACATTTGAAGAAAGCGGGTGGGAGCAGGACACTAACTCCACTATCTATGGGCGGATTGCAAAGGGGATGGAAGGAAAGGAGCTGGACTTTCCAAATTGGGCAAACAACACCGGTTGCATTCTCTACGCTTTCGGTGAGCACTACTTCTATACGCGCGATCGGGGGTGGTTGGAGAGTGTGGCACCGGCAGTTATCAAGGCTTGCGATTGGATCATCAATCAAAGGCAGCAGACCAAGACCACGGACGCTCAAGGACAAAAAGAGCTCCCCTATGGGCTCCTGCCGTCTGGCGAACCTTACGACGCGACGACAAGTCAGAAAGAACCCTATTATTTCTGCTTCACGGACGGCTTCACATACAAAGGTTTAAAGCGCGCGGCGGAAGCACTGGCGGACATCAACCACCCTGATGGTCGGCATCTCCTGAAGGAAGCAGACAGCTACCGCGATGACATTCTGGAAGTCATGCGTCGAACTCGTCGGACAGACCCAAGTTTGCCGCCTTACCCCGAACAGCTTTATGGACCTGATGGGTGGGGTAGTTTTGCTACAGGCGCCATAGCTCTAGTTGATGCGGGTTTGCTTGATCCTCACGACCCTGCATTCACACAATTAGAGAATTACATGAAGAAGCAGTTCAACCAAAACGTGCTCGGCCTCACAGGGCGCTGTCCCAGGGAGCTTCCAGAGGGCGAGGGCAGCAGCTACTACGTGGTCCAATCCGACAATATTTATCATTATGCCTGGGTGTTGCGGGGCGACGTTGAAAAATCTCTGCTTACTCTCTATTCTGCCCTCGGGCTTGCGGTAGACAAACAGACGCTGTGCGCGGTCGAGCGCATTTTGCTCTACGATCGCCGTTATGCACCCTTCTCTGTTAACACCTTTCTCGGTGCCGAGTTGTGCTCGATGATTCGACGCACCCTTCTTGTAGAAAGGGACTCGGAACTGTCGTTGCTACCGGTAGCACCAAGGCGGTGGCTGGAAGCGGGGAAGAAGATCGAAGTGGAGGGCGCCCCGACATACTTTGGGAAGATGAGCCTAAAGGTGGAATCGCAGGTGGATAAGCAGAAGATGATGGCAGACCTGGTGCTGGAAAATGACCGCCAGGATCGAGTCCGAAGAATTAGTTTGCGGCTTCCCCATCCGACTAAGCAGCCAATGCAGCAGGTGACCGTAAACGGTGCCGCATGGAAGAGCTTCGATAGAGAGAGAGAAGTCATTGACTTGCAGCCCGCCGAGAATCGGTATCGGATTGTTGTCTGGTATTGATTCTCGTGAACGGGTCATGCTCGGCCCTCAGCCCAGGGTTTCAATGTTTCGTAGCAGCGTCCGTCATTACGGGATGCTGGTGTTTGCCCAATCGGGCGCAGGTCGCCTGGTCGAAGCAATGGTCAATTCTGACGACGATTCCATTTAGGCTTACGCCGTCGAGCGGAGCAAGCACTGCATCGTGCTCACTGTTATTAACAAGCGGTCTTCCGTCGATGCCCGGTTGTGATCGACCACGAGAGATCTCTCTCCTTCAAGAAAGCATCGCTACTGCGATTAGTGGGGCCCTCGCTTGAAACCAAGTCAGGCGTCTCTTTCGGTGGCAGGCGCGTGGCCCCAGATAGAACTTGGAGTCCTCGCCGGACAGAAGACCTACCTTGATCGCAGGCAAACTGAAGATGCGCGTCCCCGTGTCCAGTGCCGCTATTGTGACTCTGCATTTGTGAGGTGTTTGCGCCCCAGTTCAGCTGAGCACGTCTGCACTTCTCTGTGTTGAGAGAGAGAGAGACGGCAGTTTCAGCCTCGGTCCCGGTTGGTGTTTGATATCGTATGCGCCGAAAGTCATTGAGCCGTGCTCCACGCCCGAGAGGGGGAGCAGGCTGAGGATGCTCTGTATCTCCTCCAGCGAATACGCATACGTTTCATGCGGTTCTGCTCGCGGATGCTCCACCAGTCCAACTGTTCGAACTCGGCCATCTTTTCCTCGACGTGTTGCGTGTACCAGTCTTGCCAGGCCGATGCGTCGGCAGGCAGGGTTTCATCGGTGATCTCGCGCAACGCGAGGAAAGCCGAGTTGCGCATTTGCGGGGTAGTTTGGGGATCGGCGGCCAGCTCTATGAGTTTGGAGACCATTCGCATGCGCTGTTTGCGCTTGAAGTTGCCGCAGTCGGACACGTTGCAACCCGCGCGATCGCGGACCGCGTCGGACGGGTCGTGCACAAAGGAATCAAAGAGCTGATCAATAGCTTCGTCGGTGCCGAGGTAGCGCATGCCTTCGACGGCCCACTGGCGGACCTGTGGGTTGGCGTCATTCTTAGCGTAGTCCAACAGTACGGGATAGATGCGATCGTATCCCACACCGCGTCCGGCCGTGGTACACACTGTAAGGGCGATGCGTGGGATCGGCTCGTGCCTGAGCGATCAACTGGTCCACCGAGTCGTTGGTTCTTGGCAATCCGTCGATTGCCAGGTTGAGATCAGCGTTGGCGTAGCGAACGCGCAGGTCGGTGGAGAAACAGGAGCGCCGCTCCAATTCGTTCATATGCGCGGTGCGCTTGAGGTTGTGCCAGGAGTTAATGCTCTGTTCGAACAAATCGAGGGCGCGCGTGTCATGCTTAATCGCTCTGTCCAGTAATTCTTCCGCCTGCGCCTGTTCCGGGGTTCCGGGAGCGTTTGGAGGTTTTGCACATCCGCGTCCGTGAGCGGCGAGTAGGCCAGCTGCCGGCAAAGGGGACAGAGCGGGGAGTCGGACCCGCGAAAATAGGGTGGTCCTTATTCGAGATCAACTTTCTAGACGGGCGCACGCAGGTCGGTAGAGCGAAGCACAATAGCGCTCATTCGAGGTATGGCGACGGCTCCATCGCGGATTTCCTCTGTGATCCCCGCTTTCCATCGTCCGTCTCGATCCACTGCAGCGTCGTCGAATGTAATTCCAGTCTTACTCGCTTCGGATGGAGCAATAAGCCGGAGAGCAATGACTGTCTTCATCCCTAATTCTCTTATCGAAAGGTGCGCATCCTGCAAACTGTCTTTGTTCACAATGACAACCGAGCGCGGCTTGCCACCTGTTCCCAAAACATAAGTCGTCATGTTTATGCCACGAGTATCGATGTCGATCGGAAGGACCTCATTGCAATCAGCAACGGCTGCAGCAAATGCCAACATGCCGTAATAAGGAGGGCCAGCCATATTCACGCCTTTTTGATCGTCCTGGATTGGAGAGTAGGAGCTGATGAACCCCAGTTGGTTGATGCCCGTTTCAATGTTGACGCCAGAGCAGCCGTATTGGGCCAATAGCAGTATGTAATCCAGCGTCCAGAGAGCACCCACGAAGGTATCGCTCACTCTTGGACGACCTCCTCCAAAGAACGAATTTGTTTCACACATGCGCCATGGAATTCCACTATGTTGAGAAACGGCGCGAAGGCGTACCAGTACATCTTTTAGACGCGGATCAGGACGAAGAAGCTGTTCGGGAGTGCCGTACTTCTGATTGCCTCGATAATAGTGTGTTGTCAGCAGCTGCACGTCGCCCTTCGAGTCGTTCGCCATGCGTTCCACCCACTCAACTGAGCTGGCAGTATCCGGAGCGGCAAATCGGATACCGGGCACTGCCTTCCGAATCGCAGCAAGCCACTCGCTATACTCAGCGCGGTACGTCTCGTAGTTATATGGAGATGTGCGGAATGGCTTTTCGCCGTGTCCGTAGTTTTCCACTTCGTTGCCAAGTTCAAGAGCCAACAGCCGACCGCCCAGTGCGTTGGCAACCGCACGCGCTTCGACGATCGCATCTTCAATGCGGCCCTGTGCGAAGTTGAGACTCCAGATCGCGCTCCAGCCAATTGTTTTGAGGAATTTGTCGAAACGATCAAGATCAGCATTGGAGATGACTGTATTCTGGCGTTCCGATCTCGAAGTTCCATTCGGTTCGTAGCGAGTGTAGTCGGCAACGATGCCTCCAACGCGTAGCACCCCTGCAGGTCCCAGCCCCTTGATCAAATTCACATAGCGATGATTGTCTACGCTCAGCAGCCCCGGAGTGGCAACCGAGGACATTTCATAGCCCAACCCGATAAAGTTGTTTGGGACAGATACAGGGGCAGCCCCGCTTAACCTCGGTGTATCTGATAAACCACCTACATTGACAACGGCACGGCTTGAGCAGCTAAGCGACAAACTGGCGCAATACTTCACCGCATTACTTAGAAACGTACGGCGACTAAACATGTTCGATCACCCAAACTGAGGTGGCGACGAGAGGGTTACTTGCCGTTCCGTTTAACCGGAATCTCGTTTTTGCTTCAAAACCGCGCCGATCATACACCCGTCCTGATCTTCGTCGCCAGTATGAAACAATTTTCATACGGACCGCCCCCTCGCCCGAAACGATTGCCGTCAGCTCAGAAAATGAACCGACAGACAAAGGCAAAAATATCTCCGCAGGATGTGCTCGTCAAAAGGCGAATGGTCGGCGATTAGAGAAGATTCTTGTCCCATTCGGTAATTTGTGATGATGAAAACTACCCAACGTAGAATCCAGAGCAGATGCAAACGGTGTAGAAAAGGAACGTATCGTCGGCAAAGAAGAAACTGACAATCGTCTGATCAAACATCAAGAATCGGCTCAGTCATCGGCGATGCCGTCCCGGGACATCTGGTCTGGTAATTGCCGTGCGACACGCTCGGACGATACAGATTGGGCTTTGGTCCCACTCTACGCCCCGCCCCTCAAGACTCAGGACCGGACTACTTGGCCCTCTGCTTCGCCTTCCACGCCGCCCAGCGTTTCTTTTGCGCCATTGCTATTCGAGCGCGGGCAGCTGCCGACAACTTTCGTGTCCGACGTCGGTGGCGCTTCCCGTCGTTCAGCGCCGAGATTGCTGCGTCCAGTCGTTCGACCTCCTTAGCCGCCCGATCCCGTTCTTTCCTTAGCCGCCCGACCACGTTGGCAAAGTTCGTCATTCTTGAGGCCCTCCTAGCGGAGCATTGTAGCAGGACGATCCGGAGGGTCTTTGGAATGAGCGGGTTGACTGAATCATCGTTGGGTGAGGCTCTTGAAGAGTGCTTGAATGCCATCGAGGTGTCGCAGCCGGTCACTTATTAGGATAACCGCTTCTCGTTGACCGTGGCCGGCGAGAAATTCGAGGAGTGCGCGTAGTCGACCTTCGTAATCGTAATCGGGTACACGGGCTGCAAACATAGACTGGAGTGTTTTGGTGATGGTTGGCGGATCTTGTGAGCCGAGCCTGAGTAGTTCAGCGACGAACTCGTAAGTTTCGTGCCCGACATGAACGTGTGGAGCCACAGCTTCCAGAAGCCACCGTTCCCTAATGCCGATTGTAGTAATGTAGGTGGCGAGCAGGCTCAACATCGATAGAAAGCGGGCTTGTACTTGCGGCTGTTGCTGCGCCCAAGTTACGCTGCGGTCCCAAAATGCGAGGATGCGCTCCCTTTGCTCGGGCACGAGCTTGTCGCTGCGCAAAGTCCAGAAGACTCGGGTCAGGACCTCCAAATCCGCTACTGCCGCGTTTCCGAAGAGTTGCGTGAAACGCTGGCCGTCGAGGGACTCAATTCCCCAGAGATATGCTGCTCCGATCCGTTCGAGGAGCCGTTCGCGCGCACTGCGCCCTTTTAGTTCAAGGCGAAGAGCTCGATCGATGATCCCGTCTTCTGCGAGAAGCTCGTAGATCGGCCGGGTGAACGATGCGTACGCTAGCCCGTCGAGCGCACACACAGCATTGACCTCATAGATAACCGGGAAAACCTGGTCCACGTGTTGGCTAGTCCACGTAGCATCGAGGTACTGGAGTTGTGGTAGGTAGGCCCCGCAGAGCGTACTGAACTCGTAGTTCGCATTCTTGCACTTCGCGAGTTCCGTTTCAAACAATGGCCTGATCACTTCCCATGCATCCCGGTGGGCACCACGTTGTTGGTCACTGAGACGGGCGGCTCGAAGTGCCTGGCTAAAGAGCGCTTCGAGGATCCGGCCCTTCGTCGTGTTGAGTGCCTGTGTCATGGCGTCATCCCTTGCCGTTGCCACACCGGGTTCGTGTTGGAGCAGGCAGGCTAGGATCACTTGCGTGCGCGGCATCAGGCTCGCGTCGTACGCGTGCTCGTCATTCTGCGTGCCTGCGTGCAGGAGATCGGCGACCACTGCCGAAACCCATCGCTGGTACACGTCGTCCATCTGCCGCCAGAAATGGTTGTCGTTCAAGAGTTGTTCAAAGAAGCCGATCAGCTGCTCCCACCCGCGTGCCCAGTTCACGCCACTCTTCGCTTCCCATGCTTGCTTGATGCCATTGATCACTGCATGTTGGTAGATTGGTTTCGCAGAAAGATATTGTGAAAGACTGTCAAGAAATACATCGGGGTTGTTGCGCGCAGCGGCTTCAAGCGCGCTGGTAAGCCCATCGGCCGTAGGCCCTTCCCATTCGTTTCGTGGGACGAACGTATTGAGTCTCTCCACTAAATCTTGTGTTTTGGCGAGGACTGTTAACTCTTCAGGTGAATAGGGTGTTGGCCCGGGCCCGACCCGGGAAGTGACGTACGAGTCGAAGTCTGGATGGTCGCTTAGCTTGCCGATTGCCGGATCAGCATCGAGTTTCGCAAATCTTTGGTCCGCAGGCTCATATCTCTTTCCACGGATTGCAGAGAGCCATCGGTATTGGTTGTAGCGCCGCAACCGCTCAGGATCGTCACCGTATCCAGGGTTCGGCAGCGTGTCGATAGCCGTTACGGTCGCTGCCTGCTGCTCCGAGCTCATTTCGGCGAAACGGTCCTGCAAAAGGTGATAGAGCTCATGGCTGTGCCCATTGTCGAACAGACCTGGTCCGACCACGCCAGTGAAAAGATCGCTCATGGTTGCCCAATGCTGCGCTAGGATGTAAATGCCAATGCGACGAATGATCTCGAGATCGTCGGTGAGCATGCGTTGAACAAGGGCGCGGGAACTGTCGGGATCCTGCTCGGCCCATCCCAGAACGACATCTCGTAGTCCCTCCACCACGCGATTTTCTACGCTCCGCCATTGGTAATTTTGTGTATCGTCTTCCACCGCAGGCCGGAAAGCGCTACTGTGATCTCGTCGTATGGGCGTGCTGAAAACTTCACGTACCCGTTCGCTCATGAGCTGGGCTGTCTGTTCCCCAGCCTTGGCGCCGACCCGTTTGGCGTGATTCTTGAGCAGCGCGCCAAGGAAGTAATCATCCGCGACGCTGTAAGGGCTTGGTTCCCTGTCGTCGCCTTCCTTGCGCCAACTGATGGCTGTAACGTGGTAAAGCACCCCCGCTGCCTTTGCCCAGTCCTCAGGACTGGTGCTGTTGAGGAACCGTGGGAGCGCACCCTCGTCGAGCGCAACGGCGACTAGCATGCGCTCGTAGGGATCATCTAGCCAATCCGAGATCAGATCGATATCCTTGAGGCCTACTGAGCGGCTCGGAACCAGTCCGAGAATTTCCGCGAATATGTGATTGGTATGGTAATTGCGCCTTGACTCGCCTTTTTCATCTCGCCAGGTGCTGATGGTGCGAACTACGTTCATGACCTTAGCTGCGAGGGAGAGATCATTGTGTTGTCCGGCATGTTGCGCAACCGCTTTCAGGTAGCTCAATGGTGGCCAGTAAGGGACGCGAACTGTGTTCTCTCGTTCTCCCGGCACTGGCGCCGGGTTCGCTGCTGGTATAAAGAATCCTGCTTCTTCAAGCGGTTCGAAGAAGTTGGGATAGTCGTTTCGTTGGAGAAGAAGTTGGAAACCCTTTATTGCGAGCTCGTTACTCCTCCTCATCATTGCGATGAACGATTCTTGTTTTGCGGTCAGCATGCTCATACGAGCGGCTCCATATAGCGGGCAAGATCTTCAAGCTCCTGCTCTTCCTGCAATACAAGAGGCGCCGAGGCTGGCATCCGTTGTGCAAAATCCTCCAAAACTTCGAGTAGTTGGTTGTGATCCTTTTGGTCGCGTAGGAACGGGATAAGCTCGATGCCGCACTCGCGCAGGTAGTAATCTCGCATGCTGATCAAGAGAGCAGATTGGTGGCTGAAGAAACCCGAAAGCAAGTAGTGACGCGCTTCATTGTCAGTCGTGTTGCGTTGCCGTCGTGCTTTAAGGATGACGTATTCGAGTATCTCCAGTTCCTCTAGCCCGTACCCGATGAAGAGAACAGTGTGGTGCTCAAAAAGGTGTTCCAAGAACGTGAGTGCGCGGTTTTCGGTTGCCGAACCCTCAGCCCCGCGATCGTTGGCGTACCGCTGAATGTAATCGTAGGTCGTGAGGATCATGTCGCTGGGGTCAGCGACGGATCCGTGGAGGTGAATGACGGTATTCGGCTGGGTGAGCACGGCCGGTAAGAAGTCGTTGATCTTGAAAATGCTACGCATCACCCTTCTCGGTGGTGGCGTAGCTGGGCTCGCTGCTGGAGTCGCTCCAGGTGCCGGTTCGGCAATGCGTTCGTCGAGCCACCGGTCGTAGTTCGTGGTGACGAAGATGGTCCCCAGTGCAAAGAGGCTGTTATAAAGGCGTTGACCTTTCTTGTGATCCGCGCGGGGGGTTGGATGCAGGAGTATGTCGTAGTCGATGGGTGTCTTAGTGTCTGCCGCTATGCCGGTCGCGATAGAGAGCTTGATCCGTGGACTAAGGTGGTTGATTTGGTCAAGTTGTGAGTGCGTGAATTTACCTTTATCGATCAGTTGGCGGAGGGTACCATCGGCGAACTCAGCCCATCCAGGGCAGCCCGCGAGGCGTGACGCGCCAGCCCCGATGAATGGGATAAGCTTTCCAATGAGTGCTGCTTCCCGGAGTCCATCGGGAATTGGCGGAATGGGCACAAGGCTTGTCGCCATAATGGCCGTCTGACGCTATTTGTGCTTAGAAGTAAGTCTCCCTTCCCTGAGCGTATTGTTGTTGCGGGCAGGTGTCAACGGAGATGCGATGGGCGGTGCTGAGGGAATAGCATATTGAATTGCCGAACCACGATTGAGACTTTCAGAGAAGGCTGTCGGAGGCTACAACCCATCTCATAAATAGCAAAACGTTGAGCGTCATCCTCCGCCCCGTTAATATGCGGCTGGGCATCCGACGATTTTCAGGGTGGCACAATCTGGCCAGATTGGGGTTATGATAACTCTCCTGATAGCGAGTCTTGCTGATCGAATCCAGTCGGGGTGGTTCGATGAGATTGCGGCCGCTGCGTCTACTCTCGTGTTCCTTCTTGGTGTTGGTGTCCTTATCGAATGAGCTGCACGCTCAGACCACCACCTCCGGCGGACTGACAGGCGTCGTGACCGATCAGAGCGATGCCGTTGTGCTGAATGCGGATGTAGAGATCAAGAACAACGCCAAAGGAACAACACAATCAACCAAGACTGAGCGGGAAGGGGTGTACCGATTCTTCTTTGTTGAACCGGCCAGGTATACGCTGAAGGTGACACATGAACGCTTTCGTACAGAGAGTCGAGCCGTGGAGGTGGTCCTCGGGCCTCCCGTCACGGTGAACGTCGCGCTGGAAATTGCGAAGGCTAACATGCAGCTATTCGTGACAGCGGAAGCTCCGCTCGTTCAGGCTGAGAATGGCGACGTTTCGATTACCATGGTGCCGAAACAGATCTCAGAATTACCCAACCCGGGTAACGACCTCACCTACATCGCTCAAATCGCTCCCGGCGCAATCATGAACACCGACACAGCGCTCGGTTATAGCGGTGGCTTCTTCAGTGCGGGAGGGAACTTTTCAATTCTGGGCATGCCGGGCACGTCAAATCTCTTCACCTTAAACGGCATGAACGACAACAGTGATGCCAACAACATTAACTTTAGTGGCGCCGCGGGTATGCTCCTGGGTCAGAATCAAATCCAGGAAGCCACCGTGGTAAGTAATGGCTACTCGGGACATTTTGGGGGTGCCGCAGGCTCGAATGTGAACTACGTCACCAAGTCCGGAGGGAATGACTTCCACGGAAACGCCGAGTACTTTTGGAATGGTAGCGTCCTGAACGCTACCGACTGGATCACGAAAGCAGAACGTAATCCCCGCCCATTCGATATCGCTAATCAGTGGGCGGGTGCGGTGGGAGGGCCCTTCAAGAAAAATAGGTTGTTTTTCTTTTTTGATACCGAAGGCTTGCGAGTCTTGCTTCCCACTCCTGTTCAGGTGGTTCTCCCGAGCCCACAGTTCGAGGCGGCAACCATCGCCAACATCGATTCTATCTTTGGCTCTGCGTCCGCTTCCGATGCTTTCTATAAGCAAATCTTCAGCCTGTATAACCAAACCCCTGGAATAGCAGCGGCTACTCCGGGGAGCTTCGCCGATCCTCTTGGCTGTCTCGACGCAAGCCCGAGTGGTGTGTTCATCGGTCCGCCGACCGCCCAAGGGCAACTCGGCGTGAACCTTCCGTGCGCAGTCCATTTTCAGAAAACAATTGGGCAGCCGACGAGTGAATCCATTGTGTCTGCCGATAGCCCATTGGCCGGATGACGGGCAATCGAGCCAGGTACAGCACTCTACTCCTCACTGAGCTCGACATCTTATCGGAAAAGACCCTGTTCCGACTGTCTCACTGGATGTCAGCAGTGCCTCTGACAAGACAGTTGCAAAGGGAGATCCATGGCCCATCGAGTCTGGATCTCCCGTATCGTCCTTAGAGCGTTCTCGAGCCTGCAGTCTCAAGCCACCATGCTCTTTGCCCGCTCCACCCATTGCTCGTACTGTTTCTTGATCTCAGTTACGCGCGCATCGATGGCGGCTTTGGCATCGCCCTGAGCCTTAGCGGCTTTTTTGTGCAGGGCCTGCACCTTGGCTTCGGTCTCATTCTTGATTTGCTCCGACCGTTGCCGGGCCTGCTGCAACTTTGCCTGTAACCGAGTGTTGAGCTGGTCGATCTTGGCTTGTAGTTTGGCCTTATGCTCCGCTTTTACGCGAGCATGCTCGGCTTTCAACTGGTCAATCTCGGCCCGCAGCTCGGCGACTTCGCGGGCCCGTTGGGCTTCTTCGAAGCTCTCTTTGGCCGTGCGGAAGACAAAGCCATTGAGTGCTTCCATTCTGGTATCCACCGGGGTTACCCATTCTTCGCTGACATCCGCGACGATCGCGTACTTGCCGGGGGTGAGTACGTTCGAAACTTCGGCCAGGAAATCTGAGCCGACTCCGGCCACGAACAGGTCAGCAAGACTTCCCGCCATCGTGCCGGCCAGGGCCCCGACTGCGAGACCAGCCGGGCCGCCCAGCAGACCGATGAGGCTGCCGATCGCTGTTCCGCTCACCGTGCGAACAGGAAAGTCGCCTTCACCCTGTTTCACCGTGATCGTCCCATCATTGTTCTTGCTGATGACGGCTTCGGCATGGATCGTGATGCTTCCCTCGGAATCGACTTGATAAAGCGCTCGCGATCCCTCATACGCTTTGGTTTCATTGTCAAAAACTACCACTAGCATTTTTTCCATGACATTTCTCCTTTTCAAATGCTCGCATTCAGCGAGTAGCTTGTTGGGTTTAAGGTTAGGCAGCTCTTTCGAGTGCCAGGTGGGGCAGGCTGTGGATCGCTGTGGCAAAGCCAATCAGCGACGCCCCGTCGCAGATCAGATCCACGCCAATGGCGAAGCCGATGAACCAGACGCTCGAAACTGGCATTTGCGCCAGCAACATGATCCCCAGCACCAGCGAAACAATTCCCGAAAACACCGACCAACCCCACCGCGGAAACTTCAACATTCCTGCCCCAATGGCGCGAAAGAGACCGCCGACAATGAAGAAGGAAGCAAGGATCAGAGTGAGGCTTGCTGCCCCGGCGAGCGGATACCGGATCAGCAAATATCCGGTGAACCCCCGGAACAGTGCGCTGAGCAGAGACAGCAGAAAGCCCTGCCAGCTGTGAGTGCGAAAGGCATGCACCAAAGCGAAGATGCCACTGAACAGCAGCATCCACCCGAAGACCAGAACCGTGGCAAAGGTAGCGCTCACGTTACCGATCACGCAGACCGTGCCAAGAAGGATGAACAGAATCCCAAGTGCGAGAAACCATCCCCAGGAACTGCGAATTTCCTCAATTCCCGCTGCGAGCGGGTTAGACCCAAACTGCTTGACTGACATTTTGTTTTCTCCTTTTCTGTAAATTGACATTGAGTTCCATCATTTCTGCTAAACACACGGATCCGGGGCTGATTCATTTCACTCACGTCTTGCGAGCTCAGAACGCTCCCTTCGAATCCATTCACGAACAAACAGCGGACAATTTCGAAGTTCTGTGCCGGCTGCTTCTGCCGCTGCCAGGAAGCGCACAACATCAGCATCCACCAACGTCACTTCACCGAGTTCGAGAGCAATGGGCGACGAATGAATTTGCATTTGCATCCTCAGCTCCGCAAGACTCTCCGCGTCGATACGCCCACTCACTCGTAGAAGGTGTGACTCCCGACTTTCTTCAAGTCTCAACATTTCTGGACCCGAACTCGCTCACTCACGACGATCGGTATGAATGCAAGTCGGACGCCATTCGCAAACGAATGACAGCATTGAGGATGGCGAGGGTTTCTGGTGGCGAGGTCTCGGGAATTGTCGAGTTTTCGACAACGCCGCCGCGACTGGACGGGAGGAATTGAATTTTGAGCTAGGCGGACCGAAACCGGTGCTTGTTAATGTCTAGACTTTTAATTCGGGACTCAAGAGTTGAGCGGGGAATGCCCAGGCGGGCCGCTGCACCAAGGGGACCGGACACCCGTCCTTGGCTCTGGCTCAGTGCGTTCTCGATCATTTCCTTTTCCTGATCGGCAAGAGAGGCGAGAGCAACTCCACTTGGGGCAGGTCTGGGCGATGTCCGCGGCAGCCAGGTCTCATCCACAGCGAGCGTTGCTCCCTCGCACAGGATGACGGCTCGTTCGACCACATTCTGCAGTTCCCGTACATTTCCAGGCCAATGATAGGTCTGAAACAGCTCCAAGGTTTTCTTATCGATCGCATTGATCTTTTTCCCCATCTTGCCGGCATAGCGCTGAGCAAGGTATGCGACGAGCAGGGGAATATCTTCGACACGCTCGTGCAACGACGGCATGCGAATTGGGAACACGTTCAACCGATAGAACAAGTCGCGCCGGAATGAGCCCGCCTCCACCGCGGCCTCCAGGTCGCGGTTGGTGGCGGCAATGACCCGCACGTCGATCGCTACCGCGTGGGTGCCACCTACTCGCTCTAGTTCACGCTCTTGCAACACTCGCAGTAAAGCGATCTGGGTCTCAGCCGGGAGGTCCCCCACTTCATCCAGGAAGATTGTCCCGCCGTCGGCAACTTCAAATCGCCCCAAGCGCCTTTGGGTAGCGCCTGTGAAAGCTCCCTTTTCATGGCCGAAAAGTTCAGAAGCAATAAGAGAAGGGGGAATGGCAGCACAATTGACTGCGACAAAAGCGTTCCGTGCGCGGTGCGAGCGTTTGTGGATTGCACGCGCTGCAAGTTCCTTTCCGGTTCCCGTTTCACCCGTGATCAGCACGGTGGAATCGGTTGGCGCAACCTTGCACAGAACAGCGAGAACTCGTTTGATTGCATCCGATGCTCCCACAATCTCTTCGAACATGGATGCCTGATCAATCTCTTCCTTGAGAGCCAAGTTCTCCTTGTGCAGCTGGTCTTTTAGCGTTTTGATCTCGTCAAATGCCTTCTTGAGCTCTTCCTCTGCACGCTTCCGATCGTCAATCTCGATACTGGATCCATACCACATCACGATGTTCCCTTGGTCATCCCACTGGGGAACGTTGCGATGCAGAAACCAGAGATATTGTCCGTCGGCACGGCGCACGCGGGTTTCGTACTGGAACACGTCTCCGCTGGCACGGCAAGCACTCCACCTTGTCAACATTCCCTGTGAGTCTTCAGGATGAATGAAAGCAGTCCAGCCCCAGCCCTGCAGATCTTCTTCGGTGACGCCGAGGTATTCAAGCCAGCGTTGATTGAAAAAACCGAAATTGCCGTCAGGGTCAGAACTGTGCAGAAACGCAGGAGTAGTGTCAATGAAACGCCGCAGTAGATCGTCGGCGGGAGTTGTTGGCTGAAGCTTACCTGTATCGCGAGTCGCTGTATCGCGTGTCGCCGTATCGGCCTCGTTTCAGGAGGACTCTTCGGAAGTAATTGTAGGACACGAGGGCCAGGGGTCAAGCGAAACCTATCGGTCACGGTTTTTGGGGAGGAGTTGAACCCAGTGCGTGGATCGTCGGCCAACCGGAAGCTATCCAGAAACGGGCTTATGGGAAGCACCGGAATCGCTTCCCAGGATGCCGACAAAAGTCAACTCGCTATGGCTGAATCCCCGGCTTCTGATCGCATTGCATTCGCCTGATGCCATCCTTGAAATCGGACTGCGCATGTGCCTTGCGGAGAAAAGCCGGGACAGTGACCCCGTTCACAGCTGAGCAGTCCGTTCTCTGCAGTCCGACTTGCTGAGGAATTATCGCGGAAAACTGGCATCTTTCGCGTACTTAGGGGGAAAAGGCGGCGGAACTTCTCTGCAGTTAAGACTTGCTGGCGGAGAGGGAGGGATTCGAACCCTCGGTACAGTTTCCCGTACTCCAGTTTTCAAGACTGGCGCCTTCAACCACTCGGCCACCTCTCCAGGTACTACAGTTTTACTACAGTGACCAATTTCTTCAGCTTTTCGGTGAACCTTCCCCTTAGGTTTCAAGCGGTTACAAAGGGCCAAAACTTGTAGTACATGGGTTTTCAAGACCGCCCGTTTCAACCACTCACGCATCCCTCCGCGGAGGCGTGCTGCGCCATGAGACTCGCTTAGGCCTAGTGTACAACAGGCATTTTGAGTCGCCGAGATGCGCCCCAAACGCGCAGGACGCACAATGCGGAAGAGCCTAAGATTGCGCTTCTTTCTGACGCTGATCAGACTATCTTTCATCAGACTATCGTTGACCGGTAGACCTGCTTCCCTGCGATGCCAGTCCAAATGCCTTGGAGTGCAACTCCATTACCTCGGCGAAATGCGATAAGAAATAGGTAAGACTGTGGTCGCCGGGGTAAGAGTGATATTCATGACTTACTCCCAGCGTCTGCAATTCACTGTGCAGAGCGGCCGCCCCTCGCTCGAAGCCGTAGTTGTCGTCCTGCCCGCAGTTGAAATAAATCGCGAGCTTTCGAACTGCCGATGCATTTCGTTTCGCGAGGACGAAAGGACTGTTCTCATTCCAGTGTGTCACGCGAATGGGCTTTCCGAACACCGCACCGAGCACGCCCGCCAAGGGCGCACCCGCACGTGCGGCGGCATCCAGTTCCTGCGGCGACTCGGGGATCAGCGCCGCGCTTTGCGCGCTTACTGCTGAGAACAGCTCCGGATGAGCGAAGGCAAAGCGCAAGGCTCCGTACCCTCCCATGGAGATTCCGCTGATGGCGCGTCCCGCGCGACCGGGCTGGACGCGATACTTCGCCTCGACATGGGGCAGGAACTCGCGCAGAAAAAAATCGTTGTAGCGCACCGACCCGTCAGCCGAGTTGATGTAGAAGCTGCGCCGACCCTCGGGAGCAACAATGAGAAAGTCACCCATCTTGTGCTGATTGCGCAAATCATCGAGTAGGGTCCAGCCCCCGCTGTTGAAGAGCGTTTGCTCGTTGTCGCCCAGGCCATGCAGGAAGTAGAGCACCGGATAACGCCGCGGCGGATGCTGCGTTGCTCCCTGGTCGTAGCCCGCCGGAAGATAGACGCAGTAGTGAACGACCTGCTTCAGAACCGCGCTGTTGAGTGCGCTGCAATCAATCCGGCTTTGAGCGGACAGCTGCCCGCTCATAAGAAGACAGCTGAAAGAAAAAAGAATTGCGGCAAGCCGAAGAATGCGCGTCATTCCGGTCAGTTCACTCGTAGCGCAGCGCCTGCACGGGATCGAGCTTTGCCGCACGACCCGCCGGATATAAGCCCGACACCAGACTCACAACAAAGGCAAAGACAACGGCGAAGACCGCGAGCCACAACGGCACTGCCCAGAACTGTTCGGATGGCAGGGACTGGCTCCTGAGCCAGATGTTGGTTCCGAAATTGATGATCTGGCCGATGGCCCATCCGAGCAAGACTCCGACGATCCCGCCGAGAACTCCCATAGCGCCGGCCTCGGCAAAGAAGAGTTTTTTGACGTCTGTGTCGCTGGCGCCGATTGCCTTCATGATGCCGATTTCGCGCCGGCGTTCGAGGATCGCCATGACCAGAGTGTTGACGATTCCAATGGATGCGACGGTCAGCGCAAGGCTGCCGAAGATTCCGAGAAACGCATAGAGCACCCGGAACACCTGTTGCAAACTGTGGCTCGCGTCGAGAATCGAGAACGTGGTGAAGCCCATCTTCTTGATCGCATCTTCGACACCTTGCACCTGCGCCGGATTCTTTACCCGCACGCTGATCGACGAGTACACCGGCTGATCGCTCGCGGCCCGCGAAATCTCGCGCAAGTCCGCTGGTTGCATCACATGAAGGCTCTCGGCGAGCCGCAAGGGAAAGAAGACTCTTCCCCGCATTGGGCCGCGCATGCTTTCCGGATCAAGATCCGAGATGCCTACGATCTTCAGCTTCTGCTCCCGCGACACGACCGAATAGGCCGCCCCTGCGATGCTGCCGTCTGCCGAGGTGCCCTTGTTGGCCGCCTGCGGCGCTTCCGGCGTGGGCCCGCGCTGCGCATAACGCATCGTCAACTCTTTGCCCAGAAGCGCCGGCGCCAGATCGGCAACATTAGGTTCGGGCGTTCCGAGCGGTGGAGTCTTTCCCAGCAGCTCCTCGGCGAATGATTTTTGCAAAATGACTTCCGCAGCGGTGTCGGACGAGAAGAAGCTTCCCTGCATTCCCTCGAAGGCATCGTTCGACTTTGCCGACAGGGGCAACGCGGAGATCGTCGTCATATGCGGCTGGTCTTCGTAGCGGAGCTCGGTAATGAACCGGATATCGGGATAAGCTTCCGCCACGTTCGGCAGGCGTTCGATCTCCTGGCGCGCCGGTTCGTCAAGAATGCGGCTCTCGCCCGGAGTGGGGCCGTTGCGCTCCTCCTGGCGGCCCATGCCGCGAAGCTCGCGCCGGGAAGAAACGAAAACAGTATCGAACAGACCTGACTTCGCGAGTCGCCGCGAGAATAAATCCTGCAGACCCGTACCGAGCGACAGCATCGCCACCAGCGAGGCCACGCCCACCGAGATTCCGATCGTGGTCAGTGAATTCCTCAGCAGAGACTCGCGCAGGTTGCGCAGGGCGAGTTCGGTGAGATCAGGAATCTTCATCATCGCCCTCCCTGCACTGCCGCGGGCGACGATCCAGGAACATTCACCCGGTCGTCGACCAGCTTTCCGTCCGCCAGAAAAATCATGCGCTCCGCGTAGCGCTCGGCCAGCGCTCGTTCGTGGGTCACCATGACCACGGTCATACCCAGCTGCCGGTTGAACTCGCAAACCAGGTCCATGATCTCCGTGCCGGTGTGGCTGTCGAGATTTCCCGTTGGCTCGTCAGCCAGAAGAAGCTGCGGGCGATTGATCAGCGCTCGAGCTAACGCTGCCCGCTGCTGTTCCCCGCCCGAAAGCTCGCTGGGACGGTGGTCCATTCGCGCTCCCAACCCCACCCGCTGCAGAGCCTGCTGCACCAGAGTCCGGCGCTTCTCGCGCTCGACCTCGGCAAAGCGCAGAGGCAGTTCTACGTTTTCCGCAAGCGTCATGCTGGGAATCAGATTGAACGACTGAAAAACCATGCCCACCACCTGCAGACGGTACTTGGCCAATTCCTCCCGCGACAGCTTGGCCAGATCGCGGTCCTGAACGACGACACTGCCGGAGGTAGGACGGTCGAGCCCCGCAACCAGATTCAGCATGGAAGACTTGCCCGAGCCGGAACTCCCCAGAAGCGCGACAAATTCTCCGGTGCGAACCTCGAGTGAAATTCCATCCACCGCGCGGATCACGTTCTGGCCCATGCGGTAGTGACGGCAGAGATTCTCGCTGCGAATCGCGAGCGTGCTGGTTGCAGAGATCGTCTCGCGAGCGGTGACCATAGCGGCTAGCGTATTTCTCCCCGCAAGACGCGCAGGGCGTCGGCTGCCTTCACGTCGCCATTCTTCGCGTCGGCGCCGTTGCCGTTGGCTGCGACGGCATCGCCCTCACCAGGCGCAAGGAATAGATTGTGCTCCACCCCATACTGGCGAGTGTAGAGATCGTAGTAGCGGCCGCGCGCGGCATAAAGTTGAGAGTGGGTGCCGCGTTCCACGATCTCTCCCCGCTCCATCACCATGATCTGATCGGCGCGCCGGATGGTGGAGAGCCGGTGGGCGATGACGAATGTCGTGCGGCCCTGCATGAGATAGGAGAGGCCCTGCTGGATCATCTCTTCCGATTCCGAGTCGAGGCTGGAAGTTGCCTCATCCAGAATCAGAATGCGGGGCTCCGCCAGAATCGCGCGGGCGATCGAGATGCGCTGGCGCTGGCCGCCCGAAAGCTTTACGCCACGCTCGCCCACGATCGTTTCGTACTTGTCAGCGAACGATTCGGCAAACTCGTCGACGCGGGCGATTCTGCAGGCGCGCATGACTTCTTCTTCGGTGGCGTCGGGTCGGGAGAAAGCAACGTTCTCGCGGATCGTGCCGTCGAACAGAAACGATTCCTGCAATACGACGCCCAGCCGCGTGCGATAGGAGTCGAGACGCACGGTGCTCAGGTCCACTCCGTCCACTCGCACCGTGCCCTTCGTCGGCACATAAAAAGCGGTGATCAATCCGATCGTCGTCGACTTTCCCGATCCCGACGGCCCCACCAACGCAGTTACAGTTCCCGGTTCCGACAGGAAAGAGATGCTGTGCAGAACTTCATGCTCTCCGTCGTAGCTGAAGCTGACCTCGTCGAACTCCACGGTGCCGACGACATCGCGCAGAGTCACGCTGCGCTTCGGGTCCCGATCCTCCGGCCGCTCTCGCATGATCTCCTGGGTGCGCTCCAGCCCGGCCAGGGCCTCGGTGATCTGAGTGCCGATCGAAACCACTTGCATGATCGGAGCGACCAGGAAGACCAGATACAGGTTGTAGGAGATGTAGCCGCCCGGACTCAAAGTGTGCCCGGTCATCTGGCGGCCGCCCACGTACATTGTGGCGGCTCCCACCACGCCGAGCAGCACGCTGGCGGAAAGGCTCATCAGTGAAGTCGCCGTAAGCGTCCGCATCACGTTGTCGAGCAAACGCCGCACTCCGGCGCCGAAGATCTTCTCTTCCCGCTCTTCCGCGTGATATCCCTTGACCACCCTCACGCCGCCGAGCGACTCCGTGAGGCGCCCCGTGACCTCTGCGTTAATCTTGCCGCGCTCGCGGAAGATGGGGCGGATCGTGGAGAACGCCTTGTTCAAGGTCAATGCAAACAAGCTCAACGAGCCAACTGCGATGAGCGTCAACGGCACACTGGTCTTAAGCAGAAGCACCAATGCGATGCCAGCCGCCACCAAACCTCCGGTGAAGTCCACAAGGCCCGTGCCCAGCAGGTTGCGAACACCTTCCACGTCGCTCATGATGCGCGACACGAGCGCGCCGGTTTTGTTGGCGTCGTAGAAAGAAACCGGCAGGCGGGAAATGTGCATCTGCACCTGCTGGCGCAGATCGGCAATCAGCCGCTGTGCCGCCTTGGAAAGCAACTGGGTCAGGGAAAACGAAGTAACGCCCTGGATCATGGTGGCCAGCAAAACCGCAAGAACCAGCGGCCGCAACATCGAAGTCTGATGTTTCACCACCACGTTATCGATCAGAAACTTGGAGGAATACGGCAGCACGAACCCCGCGACCTTGTTGATCACCATCAGAAAAAAGCCCAGGGCGAGCAGGCCGCGGCGCGGACGCATCAGGGCCCAGACTTCCGGCCAAACGGCCTTCAGACGCTGCATCTTCGGGGGCTTCGGGGCTTCTTTCGCTGCAGGACTCAATCTAGTGTTTGACTCCGCCCGGAGGGATTCGCTTCATTAATACTGCATTGTCACATATCTGCCGGTCGAGCGCCGCCTGTGACAGGCGTCTTGGGCACGTTGTATGCTCGGGGCGTGCCTCGCGCGCCTGCACCCGAGCGTTCGCCGACTTTGGGCCTCTTGCTGGGCCTCGTCGTTACGCTGTCGGCAGTCGTGGCCTATTCCGCCTACATTACCTGGCAGGTGACGGGCCTGCGCCGGTTGCAGACTGAGATGGTCGATCGCAACCGCAAAGATTCGCTGCAGTTGCTGCGCATCCAGAACGATCTCAACCTCCTGGCCGTGGCCATGCGCGACATGGTCAGCAGTGACGAGCCTTATCCTCTGACGGCGTGGGTGGCCCAGTTCCAGCGGATTCGGACCGACCTGGACGATGCGATCCGTCTGGAGGCGGGCTTAGCCGCCGCCAGCCGAACCCCGGAACAGAGCGCGTTTCTCACCAGTTCCTTCACTCAGTTCTGGGATGCGGTAGATCGCGTCTTCGCCCTCGCGCGCGACGGCAAAGAAAAAGAGGCGCGAGCCCAGATCCAGCTTTCCCTGCAGGAACGGCAAGCGTCATTGAGCACGTCCGTAGCCCGCCTGCTGGTGCAGAACAGCGAAAGCGAGGAGCAAGCCGGCCAGCGCATTGTCGAGATCTATGACCACGTGCGGCGCCAGGTCTACGTTTTTCTTGCCGCGGCTCTGCTGGCGATCCTCCTGAGTAGTCTTTCGCTGATTCGTTGGAACAGGCGTCTGTTCGCGCAGCTGGCCGAAATCTCCGAGCGCCGCAGCGAGCTGGCGCAGAAGCTGATCGCGACGCAGGAATCCACTTTGCGCTACATCTCGCGCGAACTCCATGACGAGTTTGGCCAGATTCTGACCGCCGTGGGCTCTATGCTGCGCCGCGCCGGAACTCATGCGCCGGAGGGTTCGTCGCTGCGCGCTGATTTGCAGGAGGTGCTGCAGACGGTGCAGGCCACCCTCGACAGCGTTCGCAGCCTCTCGCAAGCGCTGCATCCCGTAATGCTGGACGAGGCCGGACTCGAGAGCACCCTTGACTGGTATATCCCGACCGTGGAAAGGCAAACGGGCATTGCCATATCCTATGAGAAACAAGGCAAGCCGTTTCCGTTGGACGGCGGGGCCGGAGTGCACATTTACCGCATCCTGCAGGAAGCGTTGAACAACGTGGTGCGGCACTCCGGGGCCAGGCAAGCGTGGGTGCGTCTGCGGTTCTTGCCCGATGCGCTTGAGCTGGAAATAGAAGATCACGGCGTCGGCATAACGGATAGGCCCAGGCAAGGCATTGGCCTGGTAGCGATGCGGGAACGTTCCGAACTGATGGGTGGACGACTCGTTCTCTCACATCCTCCCGAGGGAGGCACGCTCGTCCAGTTGGCTATCCCGAGGGAGAAAGCGGAGTCTTATGGCAAAGAAGATCACAGTCTTGCTGGTCGATGACCACAGCCTGGTGCGCCGCGGCTTTCGGCGCATGCTGGAAGACGAGCCCGACCTGGAAGTTGCCGGGGAAGCGGCAGACGGAGAGATGGCCATCAAGCTCGCCAGGGAACTGCATCCCCGGGTGGTTGTTATGGATTGCGCACTGCCGGGCATGAACGGCCTCGAAGCCACACGTCAGATTCTTGACCAGTTGCCCGACACCGCTGTTCTCATGCTCAGCATGCACAGCGAGAGCACCTGGGTGCGTCAGGCGATCGAGGCCGGAGCGAAAGGATACGTTTTGAAAAATGCCCTCGATCTGGAACTCGGAGCCGCCATCCGCAAAGTCGCAGCCGGCGAGACCGTGTTCGATCCGCGGGTCGAGCAAAAGTCAGTCCTGAAGGGCGAGCGCAATGGACTTACGCAGCGCGAACTGGAAGTTCTGCAGATGATTGTCGACGGCAAGTCGAACAAAGAGATTGCCACCGCGCTCGATCTCAGCGCCAACACCATCGCGGTTCACCGCGCCAACATCATGAACACGCTGGGAATCCATAAGACCGCCGAATTGGTCGTGTATGCGATTCGCTCCGGACTGGTGAACGTTCCGTGAATCGCAGGTCTTTCCTATGCGGAATGGCGGGCCTGGCCTCGTGGCCGCATTGGCCTCGCCTCGATGCTCTGATGGCGCAGGCGGCATCCGCTTCGCCCGGCTTTCGATTCGCCGACGTTACCACCCCGGCGGGCATTCAGTTCCAGCACAACAGTGGCGCGTTCGGCGGCAAATTCCTGCCCGAAACGCTGGGGTCCGGCTGCGCCTTTCTGGATTACGATCGCGATGGCTGGCAGGACATTCTTCTCATCAACGGCGCCGACTGGGCCGGCCACAAAAGGCGGCGCTCAACCCTCTGCCTGTACCGCAACAACCGCAACGGAACTTTCATCGATGTGACTGCGCACGCCGGACTCGACGTGGAACTCTATGGCATGGGAGTGGCTGTCGGCGACTACAACAACGACGGCTTCCCCGACATTCTGGTCACCTGCGTCGGGCAAAACCGTTTATTTCGCAACACAGGCAAGGGCACGTTCGTCGATGTGACCAGCACCAGCGGACTCGGCAAACGCGAGAGCTTCAGCACTTCGGCTCTCTGGTTCGACTATGACCGCGACGGCCTCCTCGATCTTTTTGTTTGCAACTACGTGAAGTGGTCGCCGGAGCATGACGTCTTCTGCAGCCTCGACGGCAAGCACAAGTCGTACTGCACGCCTGAAGCCTATCGGGGAGCGACCTGCTGGCTCTTTCACAATCGCGGCAATGGCACCTTCGAAGATGTCACCGCGACCAGCGGCATCTTCGACAGCAGTTCAAAGTCTTTAGGTGTCGCGTTGCTTGACGAGGATCACGATGGCTGGCCCGATCTGCTCGTGGCCAATGACACGCAACCCAACAAGCTGTACCGCAACCAGCACAACGGAACCTTCAAGGACGTGGGGGTGGAGAGAGGGCTTGCCTTCAGCACTGAAGGCAAGGCGCGAGCCGGGATGGGAATTGATGTAGCCGACTTCGAAAACTCGGGCACACCCGGAGTCGCCATCACCAACTTCGACAACGAGATGATCGGCCTGTATCGCGCGAACGGCGGCGCGTTTGAGGACATTGCGCCCCAGTCCGGGGTCGGGCCGGCCTCCCGCAACAGCCTGGGCTTTGGCTGCGTTTTTCTCGACGCCAATCTCGATGGATGGCTCGATTTTGCCGTGGCCAATGGACACATCGATGAGACCGTACGCAACATTCGCGGCAATGTCGGCTATGCGCAGCCTCCGCATCTTTTTCTCAATACCGGGAAAAGTACCTTTCGCGATGTTGCGGCCGAACTTGGCGCGGAATTCGATCAGCCGAAAGTCGGCCGCGGTCTGTCTTATGGAGATTTTGATCGCGACGGCGATCTGGATCTTCTGCTCACCACCAACAACGGCCCCGCCTATCTTTATCGCAACGATGTACTGAACGGAAACCGGTCCATCCGTTTTCGTTTGGTGGGAACGAAATCGAACCGCGACGCGATTGGCGCGACGGTGCGCGTCATGCTCGATGGTCTCACCCAATCGCGAATGGTCAAGGGCGGATCGAGTTACCTGTCGCAATCAGAACTGCCGCTGACCTTCGGGCTGGAGAAGCGCGACCGCGTCGCGCGGGTCGTTATCGATTGGCCCAGCGGGCGCACCGAGGAATACAAGGATCTTGCCGCGGGCCGCGGTTACGAGGTCACCGAAGGAAAAGGCATCACGCCGCAGGATGGTTATTGAGCAGAACCAGAATTCGCGGGACCAGGATTCGGAGAGCCGGAGTTCGCCGCACTGTGCTGGACGCTACCGCCAGCCACTAGCTCGATGTCCACCGCATCGCTGACTCGCAAAAACAACGTGCTGGGATTCTGCATTCCCCACTTCACATAGGGAACCGTGAAATGGACCGTCGCCGACCAGTGGTCGGCAGCCATCTCCACATCGGCTGGAACCATAATCTCGCGGTCCACTCCATGCACCCGAAACATTCCATGCACCTTCACGGAAGACTTCCCCTGGGTGGCCAGTACGCCTTCGAAGCGGTCGGGGCGAAACGATATGTCTGGATACTGTTCGCTCTGCAGTACGTCCTTGTGCATCTTGCGATCCCGCATGCCACTGCCGGTTTCCCCGGATTTAGCGTCGATGTCAATCTCGCCCGACACCAGTCCTGCAGCGGAATTGATTTGCAGTGCGCCCGGCTTCGCGCGAAACGTTCCATGCACAGTGTGCAGGGCGGCGCCCAGAGTGAAGTTTACGGAAGTTCTTGCCGGGTCCAGGCTGAGAGTGGTTTGCTGAGCTGCAGCCGCCGTAAGTCCGGCGATCGTTAGCGTCAGTACCGCCAACACCTGGCCCACCCATAACCGGCCAACCCACGCGGCGTATGCGCTGCTCATGATTGTGCGGTTAACAGACCCCATCCCAGAGTGAGACCGTCGAACGCTACATGAAGAGGCGAGGCAGCTCCGACGTGCAACTCCAGCAGATGCCGAAAGATTTCCGGCCGCTTCTGGAACGTTTGCATGGTACGGCGTTGCAAGTGCGGGCGTCCATCGAGGGTGAGCATCAGGCGCGCCATCCACGTTGGCCGCAGCCTGAGGCGCCGATGCTGCGCCTGATATCGAGACAAGTCCCCTGAGTCCAGCGATTCTGCCAACGCCGCGGCCTGACTGAAGGCGAGGCCAAGACCTTCCCCGGTGATCGCGTCGACCATGCCCGAAGCATCGCCGATCAGAGCGACGTTGTTCCTCCAAACCCGGTTCAGCCTGCGATTCCCCGTCAGTGCGCCACGCTCGGCGGAAACCGGCTCCGCTCCGTCCAGCCGGGCGCGAAGTCGGGGCAACGACCGCAGCCCTTCTTCCAGCCGCAAATTGGGGTCATGGGAAGCCAGAGCGACGCAAACCTGCTCGCGGCTCACCGCGGTCGCGTAGCCTTGACAGTAGTCGCCCCAGTAAACTTCCATGTGGTCCGACCAGGGCGCGACCCGGTAATGGCGCCGGAATGCGTAGCGGGATCGAAATCGAGATCCCCGATCGAGGCCCGCCCAATGCCGCACGCGCGAGTTGCAGCCGTCGGCGCCGACGATCCAGCGGGTGCGAACCAGATTCTTCCCCATATGGACGCCATCTGCAGAAATGCCGGTCACTGCCGTCTTCCAAAGTAGGTCCGCGCCCAGCTGCTCTGCCCGCTCCGTCATGATGCGATGCAGGTAAGTGCGGCGCACAGCGAGACCGCAACTATTCCCAGGGAAAGCGGCCTCCGACGACCGATCCGATCCGACAAAGCGAATACCGCAAAACGGATGGGCGTCAGCCAATGACAGATGAATTCCCAGACCCGACAGGGCCGCCAGCCCGTCCGGCAGCAGGCCTTCGCCGCAGGCTTTGTCGATGGGAGGCTGCGCGCCGTCGGCAACGATCACACGCAGACCGCGTTGCCGGGCAGCAATCGCCGCTGCCAGCCCCGCCGGTCCGCCGCCAATCACAAAGATGTCAGTCGCGATTGGTCTGTCGCAACTCATATCCGGGAACTACAACTTAATGTCGACGCTGCTACGTCCCTACCACTCCAGCAACACCAGCTCGGAACAGAAGCCGGGGCCCATGGCAGCAAGCACACCCAGCGCGCCCGGTTCCGGGCGGCGGTTCCTCATCACGTCTTCCAGCACTACCAGCACGGAAGCGGACGATAGGTTGCCCACTTTTCTCAGGCAATCCCAGGAGGCGTCCAGTTGCCCGTTGTTCAGCTCCAGCGCCGCCGCGGTCGCTTCCAGAACTTTCGGCCCACCGGTATGCAAGACCCAGCTCTTTACGTCGCTGCGCTGATGACCGTGATCGGCCAGGAACTTGTCCACATCATGTCCGAGATTTTTTCGAATCAGGACCGGCACCTCCGGCGACAGCGTGATGCGGAAGCCCTTCTCCGTGATCGTCCATCCCATCATCTCCTCCGTGTCGGGATAGAAGATGGATCGGGTTGCCAGAATCGTGGGCCCCGTGGATTCGAGTTCATCGCCCGTGACGATCACGGCCGCCGAGCCATCGGCGAACAAGCCGGAAGAAATCAGGTTGGCGACCGAAAGGTCGTCGCGCTGAATGGTCAGCGAGCACAGCTCGACCGAGACCAGCGCGGCCGCCTGCGACGGATATGCGCGCACATAGTCGGCGGCGCGGGCAATGCCCGCCGCTCCTGCGACGCAACCCAGCCCAAAAATCGGCAGGCGCCGTATGTTCGCAGGCAATCCCATGCGATTGATCAGCAGGGCATCGATCGACGGGCTTGAAATGCCGGTAACGGAGGTGAAAAACAGCGCTCCCAGCTGGCTTGCGTCCAGTCCGGCGTGATGCAAAGCGCGGCAGAGCGCCTGCTCTCCCAGCTCCTGCGCCACCTCGATCCAGATATCATTGGCCTGCCCCCAGGTAGCGATATCGAAGTACTTCTCGGCCGGGAGAGCCAGATGTCGGCCTTCCACGGCGACATTGCGGTGCAACCGCGCCAGCATCTGCGGGTTTCGCAGGTGATCGCCCCAGTATTCTTGTAGCTTCTGCAGAAGGAATTTCTGAGGATAGTAATGTTTGGGGAAGGCGCTGGCAGCGCTGGCAATTCTCATGAGTTGTGGATCCGCTCCCGGCACCAAGCCAGCGCTTCTCGTCCCGTTCGAGGTGGCTCTTCACAAGCCAGATCGGACGCTCGTCGCGGTTGCGACCGCGCCTGGGGTGCCGCTAGTTCATTGTCCCAACACACGCGCCCTGGTTTGTCATGCCTTTGTTAAAAGCAAATCCCGTTCAGGGCTGGCTCCGGCCCATTTTTCTCGAATGCCAGCTACTGCGCTACCACAATCGAACTTGGAGTATTTCCCACCGAATACGAGGCCACCAACGTCAGGGTCCCTGTGCCTGGATCAAGGCTGAAGGACTGGATGGCCGGACCCACCTGGTTGCCCACAAACACGTACTTGCCGTTGCGATCGGCGGCAATGAAATTGGGTTGCTGATCGGTACCGAACGGCGAGTTCCCCAGCAGGGTCAGAGCGCCGCCGGTCTGCCCGGAGCTGGCTGCGCTGATGGAGAATGCCGCCATGTTGTTCGAGCCTCCATTGGCCACAAACAGGTACTTACCCGAGGGATCGACCAAAAGCGCGTCCGGTCCGGTGAGTGTTCCGCCAACTGGGAAGCCACTGATCAGGGTCAAGGAACCGTTGGCAGCGATGGTGTAGCCAGAGACCGTATTGTCCTGCACATTCGCGGTGTAGAGGAACGAGCCAGTGGGATCGATAACCAGACCGACGGGACTCCTTCCCGGCTGAACCAGCGGGCCTTCGATCGGCGACAAGACACCGTTGCTGAGACTGAAGATTTGGATAATCCCTTGCGGGCCGAAGCCGGAGCCCGTGACGTAAAGGACATTCCCCGAAGGCGCTAAGGCCAGATTGAGCGGAGTCATTCCAATGGGGAACGGCGAGCCTTGGATTTGAGTCAGCAAGCCGCTGCTCACGTCGATGGAAAAAACCGAAATGTTATTGGAGGCGATGTTGCCGACATACAGGAAGTTGCCGGCCGCATCGATGGCCAGGAACTTCGGGTTCGTGCCCCCGGGCCGGACCGGCGTGCGCCCTCCGGCGGGAATTTTCTCAGTGATGACGCCAAAGGGCGAGACCGAGAATATGGAGATGTCGCTCTCTAATGAGTTGGCGGCATACAGGAACTTCTTTGAGGGATGAAACGCAATCGCCTCTACCCCGTTGCCGGCGGGGATTGGGCTGCCCGCCAGTGCCGTCAGGATGCCTGAGTTCGGATCTTCGCGGTAGGCGGCAATCTGGTTGGCGGCGGGAGTGGCCACGTACACAAAATGGCTCAGGTTCCTCCCGCAACTGATAGACGTGGCTAAGCTCGCGCAAACAACGAACAGAGCCGCTGCTTTCTTTCGCATCCCTGACTCCTGCAGTGGTTTTTGAAGCGAAATAGGACATTCGCTGGTTTTGCAGTCAACGGTCTTCCGGTCAACTCCCCGGAGCGAATGTAGTTGCTCTCTGGTAATCCTTGTTGTGCCTTCTATCATACGGGAACAATCCGAATCCTGGGCAGCGGCCAGACGACAAAACACCCCTTTGCCTGGTTCCTGCGATGCAGGGCTGATCCGCAGGGGTTGCACAAGCCCCCTAGTGTACGACCTGTCTTGCAGAAAGGGAAAGGCTGGAACCGTCCGCTCATCGCCTGGGCCGATTCGGCGGCATCTCAGTGCGCTGGGCTGGGCGTTCCGGTGTCTGGCAACGCGTGGTCCTCACCCCCGCGCAGCGCCAGTCGTAAGCGGTCAAGATATACGTAAACCACCGGCGTGGTGAACAGGGTCAGGGCCTGGCTAACAATCAATCCGCCCACAATCGTGATGCCCAGCGGCCGGTGCAGTTCAGATCCCGTTCCCCGGCCGAGAGCCAGCGGCAATCCGCCCAGCAGGGCGGCCATGGTGGTCATCATGATCGGCCGGAAACGCAGGATGCAGGCATCGAAGATCGCCTGTGCCGGCTTCTTGCCCTGGGTACGTTCCACGTCCAGCGCCACGTCGATCATCATGATGGCGTTTTTCTTCACCAGTCCAATCAGCAGGATGATGCCGATCATGCCGATTACATTGAGTTCGTTATTAGTGATCAGCAGAGCCAGCAGAGCGCCCACGCCGGCTGAGGGGATGGTCGAGAGAATCGTAATGGGATGGATGTAGCTCTCGTAAAGCATGCCCAGCACAATATAGACGGCGCCCACCGCGGCGATGATCAGGATCAGCATGTTGGATTTCGAATCCTGGAACGCGGCGGCGGTACCTTGAAAACTGGCCTGGACGGTCGGCGGAAAGCCAATCGACTGCTCGGCTTTTTCGATCGCGTCCGTCGCTTCGCCCAGAGAAACCCCCGGCGCCAGGTTAAACGAGATCGTCACCGAAGGCAGTTGCCCCTGATGATTGACGGCCAGCGGCGTATTCGAGGGCTCAAAGTGGGTAAAGGCCGAGAGCGGCACCGGCGTTCCGACGGTGGAACGCAGATAAATATTCTGCAACGCCTCGGGAGTCTGCTGAAACTGTTGCGCCACCTCCATTACCACGTGATACTGATTCAGCGCCCGGTACATGGTCGACACCTGGCGCTGCCCGAAGGCATCGTAGAGCGCGTTGTCCAACGCCTGCGGCGTGATTCCCAACCGGCTCGCGGTATCGCGGTCGATCACCAGTTTCGCCTGCAGTCCCTTATCCTGCTGGTCTGAATTCTGATCGGCCAGTTGCTTCAGAGTTTTCATTTTCTGCAGCAGCCGCGGCGCCCAGGTATTCAAGTCGTCCAGGTTCGCGCTCTGCAGCGTGTACTGGTACTGCGCGTTGCCATAGCGCCCGCCAATGGTGAGTTCCTGCGCCGACTGCAGAATCAGGGTCGCGCCCGGGACCACCGTCAGCTTATTGCGCAGACGGTTGATCACGTCGTCGGCGGTGACATAGGTGCAAGGCTGCCAGAAGTGGTTTTTCTGGCAGGGCCCGCGCTGCGCCAACGGTTTCAGCATCATGAAGAAGCGGCCCTGGTTCAAGGCGTTGCCTCCGCCGGTGAAGCCGGCCATAGTGTCGACCGCCGGGTCTTTCATCACGATGCTGATGTAGCGCCGCATCTTATCGCTCATGGACTGAAACGAGATGTCCTGCGCTCCGATCACTGTACCTGAAATGCGTCCTGTGTCCTGCTGGGGGAAGAACCCCTTGGGCACCACGTAGTACAGATACCCGCTCAGCACCGCTACCAGGATGGTCACGGTCAACGTCACCGGCTGATATTGCAGCACCAACTTGAGGGCGCGAGTATAGGCCGCCAGCAGGTGGTCGAAGAACCACTCGCTGACACGATAGAAAATATTGTGCTTTTGCGTCTTTGGCAGCCGCAGGAATTTCGCGCACATTGTCGGCGTTGTGGTCAGCGACACCAGGAGCGAAACTCCGATCGCGATGCTGAGCGTCACCGCGAACTCGCGGAACAGCCGTCCGACAATTCCCCCCATCAGCAGCAGTGGTATGAACACCGCTACCAGCGAAGTGCTCATCGACAGCACCGTGAATCCAATCTCCGCCGCGCCCTTGAACGTCGCCTTCACCACGTCCATACCGTGTTCCACGTAGCGGGTGATGTTTTCCAGCACCACAATCGCGTCGTCGACGACGAAGCCCGTCGAAATCGCCAGCGCCATCAGCGAGAGATTGTCCAGGCTATAACCCAGCAAATACATCCCGCCGAACGTTCCGACCAGCGAAAGCGGTACGGCAATGCTGGGAATGATCGTTGCCCGCACGGTGCGCAGAAACACAAACACAACCAGAACCACGAGCACGATCGAAATCAGCAGCGTCCTCTCGATGTCCTTCACCGAGGCCCGCACCGAGGTCGTCCGGTCCATCACGACCGAAAGGTGCATCGCGGGCGAAATCGACGACTGCAGATACGGCAGCAGCGCCGTCACCCGATCCACCGTGTCGATGATATTGGCGCCGGGCTGCCGGAAGATAGGCAGGATAATCCCCGGTTTGCCATTGATCAGGCCGAGGTTGCGTACATCGGCCAGCGCATCCTCGACCTCCGCCACGTCGCCCAGCCGCACCGCCGCACCGTTGTTGTACGACATGATCAGGGGCCGGTACTCGTCCGCGGTGAAGAGTTGATCGGTGTCGGTAAAGGAGTAGGAGCGCGTGCTGTCGGAGACCTGTCCCTTGGGCCGGTTCGCGTTGGCCGCATTCAGCGCATTGCGCACCGTGTCGAGCCCAACCCCCAGTTTGTTCAGCAAGGTTGGATTCACTTCTGCGCGCACCGCCGGCTGCGATGAGCCCCACACAAAAACCTGCCCCACCCCGTCCACCTGCGACAACTTCTGCGACAGGATCGAATCCGCGGCGTCGTACATCTGCGGTATGGTCTGAGTGTCCGAAGTCAATCCCAGCAAGAGAATGGGGGCGTCTGCCGGATTCACTTTCCGATAGCTGGGGTTGCTCGGCAGGTTCGCAGGAAGCTGGCTGCGCGCCGCATTGATGGAAGCCTGTACATCGCGAGCGGCCGCATCGATGTTCCGGTTCAGATCGAATTGCAGCGCAATTCCCGTGCTTCCCAGCTGGCTTGCCGAAGTCATCTGATTGACGGAAGCAATGCGTCCGAACTGGCGCTCCAGCGGCGTCGCCACCGCCGATGCCATGGTTTGCGGATCAGCTCCGGGCAAGCTCGCCCCCACGCTGATGACCGGAAAATCCATCTTCGGCAGCGACGCGACCGGAAGAAAATTGAAGGCCAGAATTCCTGACAGCAGCAGCGCCGCCGCCAGCAGCGAGGTCCCGATCGGACGCCGGATGAATGGAGCCGAGATACTCATAAAATCAATCCGCCGGCATAGGTTCGTGCGGAATCGGATTGCCGATCCGGTAGCGGGCAAAGCGCTGGGCCAGACGGTCAAACCACAGGTAGACCACCGGCGTGGTGTACAGCGTGAGCAGCTGGCTTAAGAGCAATCCTCCCACGATCGTAATGCCCAGCGGCCGCCGCAACTCCGCGCCGGTTCCGGATCCAAACGCCAGCGGAATGCCCCCGAACAGCGCCGCCATCGTGGTCATCATGATGGGCCGGAAACGGAGCAGGCAGGCCTGGTAGATCGCTTCCTCCGCCGGCTTGTGCTCTTCCCGTTCCGCTTCCAGGGCAAAGTCGATCATCATGATGGCGTTCTTTTTCACGATGCCGATCAGCAGAATGATGCCGATCAGTGCCACCACCGTCAGGTCATTCCCCGTGAGCATTAAAGCCAGAATCGCACCCACGCCGGCCGAGGGCAGCGTAGAAAGAATCGTGATCGGGTGAATGTAGCTCTCATACAGCACGCCGAGCACGATGTAGACCGTAATCACGGCTGCCAGAATCAGATAGGGCTCGGAAGAAAGTGAATTCTGAAAAGCCGCAGCCGTCCCTTGGAACGCGGCGTGGATGCTGGGCGGCAGCTGAATTTCTTTCTCCGCCTGCTGAATCTGCGTGGTGGCGTCGCCCAGGGAAGCACCGGGCGCAAGGTTGAAGGAGAGCGTAACCACGGGAAACTGTCCCTGATGATTCACCGCCAGCGAAGTGCTGCCCGACCGCATGCGTGTGAACGTCGAGATCGGAACCGGCGCGCCACTGGTGGTCACGGCAGCACCGTTGGCGGTAGGCGCTCCCGTGTTCACCGTCACCGTGCTCGGCCGGATGTAGATGTCCTTCAGCGAGTCGGGAGTCAGCGCGAAGCTGGGCAGCACCTCGAGGATCACGTGATACTGGTTCAGTTGTGTGAAAATCGTGGACACCTGCCGCTGTCCGAAAGCGTCGTACAGTGTGTTGTCGATGGCTTGCGGGAAAATCCCGAGACGTGACGCCGTATCCCGGTCAATGCTGACGTTCGTCCTGAGCCCATTGTTAAGCTGGTCGGTGGCAACATCGGTCAACGCGGGCTTGGTTTTCAGCTGAGCCACCAGCTTCGGCGTCCATTGCGCCAGTTCCTGGGCATCCGCGTCCTCGATTGAGTACTGGAACTGCGTGCGGCTCACCCGGTCTTCTACGGTGAGATCCTGCACGGGCTGCATGTACAACGTGATGCCCTCGACCTTGGCCAGTTGCGGCTGCAGCCGGCGGATGATCGCCGACGAATCGTCGGAGCGCTCGTCGCGCGCCTTTAGATTGATTTGGATGCGGCCCGCGTTGGGCGTGGTGTTCGTGCCGTCGACTCCAATGAAGGACGACAAACTCTCCACATCCTTATCCTGCAGAATGACCTTGGCCAGCTCCTGCTGGCGCTGCGCCATCGCGTCGAAGGAAACGCTGTCCGGCGCCTCCGATACGCCCAGAATCACGCCCGTATCCTGCACCGGGAAGAATCCCTTCGGCACCACCACATAAAGAGCCAGCGTCAGAATCAGAGTCGACAAGGTCACCAGCAGGGTCGCGGTCTGATGCTTCAGCACCCATTTCACAGTGCGCCCGTAGAAGGCGATGATCCGGTTGTAATAATCTTCCGTGACGTCGTAGAAGCGTCCCTGTTTGCCTTCCTGGCGATGCTTGAGGAGTTTGGCGCACATCATCGGCGTCAAACTGAGCGATACCCCCGCCGACACCAGAATCGTCACCGCCAGGGTTACGGCGAACTCGCGGAACAGGCGTCCCACAATGTCGCCCATGAAGAGCAGCGGTATCAGCACCGCGATCAGCGACACGGTCAGCGAGACAATCGTGAATCCGATCTGCCCCGATCCTTTCAACGCCGCGTCCAGTGGTGAGTCTCCCGCTTCCAGGTAGCGGTCGATGTTCTCGATCATGACGATGGCGTCATCGACCACGAACCCGGTGGAGATGGTCAACGCCATCAGCGTCAGATTGTTCAGGCTATAGCCCAGCAGATACATCACGCCAAACGTACCGATCAGCGAGAGCGGCACGGCGACGCTGGGGATCGCGGTCGCCGCCAAATTCCGCAGGAACAGAAATACGACCATGATCACGAGCGCGATCGCCAGCATCAGTTCAAAGTACACATCTTTGATCGACGCCCGAATCGTTGTCGTCCGGTCAGTGAGAATCTGCACTCTCACCGCTGCGGGCAGCGATGCCTGCAGCTGCGGCAGGAGCTTCTTGATGCGGTCGACGACGCTGATGATGTTGGCGCCCGGCTGGCGCTGAATATTGACGATGACGGCCGGGGTCAGATTCATCCAGGCTGCCAGCCGGTCGTTCTCGGTGCTGTCGATCACATTCGCCACATCGCTGACCCGCACCGGCGCGCTGTTGTGATAGGCGATGACAATCGGCTTGTATTGCTCGCTGGAAAAAAGCTGGTCGTTGGCGCCGATCGTGTAGGACTGCCGCGTGCCGTCGATCACGCCCTTGGCCTGGTCCACGTTGGCCTGAGCGAGCGCGTTGCGCAAATCCTCCAGGCTTAGCCCGTAGGAAGCCAGTGCGGTAGGGTTGGCCTGAATTCGCACCGCAGGCTTCTGTCCCCCGCTGATGGAAACCAGGCCGACTCCCGGCAGTTGGGAAATCTTCTGCGCCAGGGATGTGTCGGCCACATCCTCCACCGTGGGTAAGGGCAGAGAATCCGAAGTCAACGCCAGAGTGAGAATCGGAGCATCCGCCGGATTGACTTTGTTGTAGATCGGAGGATTGGGCAGGTCGGTCGGCAGGTACGTCGAACCCGAATTGATGGCGGCCTGCACCTGCTGCTCTTCGACGTCAATGTTCTGATCGAGGCCGAATTGCAGCGTGATCATCGACGCGCCAAACGAACTCGTCGACGTCATCTGGGTCAGGCCCGGCACTTGCCCGAATTGCCGCTCCAGGGGCGAAGTCACCGACGAGGCCATCACATCGGGATCCGCTCCCGGATAAAACGTCACCACTTGAATGGTGGGATAGTCGACCTCGGGAAGAGCCGAGACTGGCAATTGCATGAATGCAACGCCGCCCACCAGCAGCACACCGAACATCAGCAGGGTGGTGGCGACCGGACGGAGAATGAATATGCGGGAGGGACTCATGAACCTGGCCGTGGGGCGCCCGAAGGTGTCCCTGCTGATGTGCCGCTGGGAGCGCCATTCGCTCCGCCGCTGCGCGGCGCGATGTGGCTGCCCCTTTCTAGCTTGTCCTGACCGTCGGTGACCACCACCTCACCCGGATTCAAGCCGCTGCTGACAATGGTCGTATTGCCCTGGGTCAGCGACACGGTGACCGGGCGATCTTGGACGGTTTTATCGGCATTCACTGCATACACGAAGGTGCCTTGCGGGCCCCGGAGAATCGCCGCTGTCGGCACCACCGTGCTGTTCTTCCGGGTCTCCAGCAACAGGTTTGCATTCACAAACTGATTCGGCCAGAGCTGGTTGTCCTTGTTGTCAAAGACAGCCTTTAGCTTCGCGGTGCCGGTGGTTGGATCGATTTCGTTATCGATGGTCAGCAGTTTGCCCGTGGCCAGCTTCGTCTGATCGTCGCGGCTGAAGGCATCCACCTCAAGGGTCGCTTGCTTCATGCGCCGCGCCACGGTCGGCAGCACGTCCTCAGGCAGCGTGAAGATGACGGCAATGGGCTGCAGTTGCGTCAGGATCAGCATCGGATTCGTGTCGGCGGCGTGGACTATGTTTCCAGGATCGACCTGCCTCAACCCCACTCGTCCGGCAAACGGCGCGGTGATGTGGCAGTACACAATCTGCAGCTTGGCGTTGTCGATCTGCGCCTGATCGGTTCGCACTTGCCCGTCCAGCTGATCCACTGTGGCTTTTTGTGTGTCCACCTGCTGCTGCGCAATGCTCCCGGAGGGAATCAACGCCGTGTAGCGATCCAGATTCAGCTTCGCGTCTCTCAGCGTCGCCTGATCCTTGAAGATCTGCGCGTCCATTTGGTCCAACTGCACCTGGTAAGGACGGGAGTCGATCTCGATCAGCAGCTCCCCCTCATGGACGGATTGCCCCTCCTGGAAGTTCACCTTCATGATCTGCCCGTCGACCCGGCTTTTGATGTTGGCCGTATTGAACGCCGTCACCGATCCCAATCCAGTCAGGTACACGGGCACGTCCTGGCTCAGGACGGTCGCCACCGCCACCGAAACGTCGCGCGGCCCCGCGGCTTGCGCCTTCTGCTGTTTGGCATCGGACGCGCCCCCGCAGGCGAGCAGGCAAGCACACAGCGCTCCAGCCGCCAGTGAGCAGAGCCAGTGACTGCAAAACGGCGAACGGGACTTTCGAGCAGGGCATCGAGCGATCATGTTCACCAATGTTCTCAGAATGAGTCGGACAGCGTTTTCCGCACCCGAGCGACGACGGACAATCCCAATATTAGACGTAAGCATTGTAGGCTCGGTTGCGGCAACTGTCCCTGGAAAGGCAGAAATCCCCCTCTGTGCAAAGAAACCCTCCCACGGAAAGTATCTTAAAGAAAGGGCCAGAATGCGGACGCAGTCGCAAAACCCTGCAAAACCAGCATCAACTGCGGACCGGCAACCGGTCAAGATCACTTGAAGGGGTTTTACAATTCTTTACTGAAACCTGCCCTCGGTACCCCGTTTTGTCAGCAACTTTTGACCGCCGGCGGTGCCGGATGCCGCGTTTCATAGGCCGCAATGTCTGCTTCATGCTGCAGCGTGAGGCCAATGTCGTCCAGCCCATTCAGCAGGCAGTGGCGAACAAACTCATCGATGGCGAACTTTGCGCGGAAGCCTTGCTCATCGCGCACCTCGCAACGCTCCAGATCGACCGTGACCTCGTAGTCGTCAATTCCCTGCGCCCGCCGCATGATCTCGGCCGCCTCTTCCTCGCTCAACCGCACGGCGAGAAACCCGTTCTTGGCGCTGTTGTTGGCGAAAATGTCAGCGAACGATGATGCGATCACGGCGCGGAAACCGAAGTCGGCCAGCGCCCACACCGCGTGCTCGCGGGACGACCCGCACCCGAAATTCCTGCCGGCAACCAGAATGCTTGCCCCTTCGTAACGCGGATCGTGCAGCACGAAGTCCGGATTCTTCTTTCCATCCGCGCCAAAGCGCCAGTCGTAAAACACGTATTGGCCAAAACCGGTGCGCTCGATCCTCTTCAGAAACTGCTTGGGGATGATCTGGTCGGTGTCGATGTTGACTCGATCCAGCGGCGCCACACGGCCACGATGCACGGTGAATGGAATCATTGTTTATCGGTCTCGTCCCACATTTAACGGTCTCGTTCCACGAAGTGATTGGGGAAGGGCACGACTTCAGTCGTGCCGTAAAGGCCCTTCAAACCCGGCTTTAGCCGCTGATGGCCTCGCCCTCACTGAAATTTCCAATTCCTTATATCCGTGAAATGCCCGGCAATCGCCGCCGCCGCCGCCATCATTGGACTCACCAGATGCGTCCGCCCTCCGCGTCCCTGCCGTCCTTCAAAATTGCGATTGCTGGTCGAGGCGCACCGTTCCCCCGGCTGCAGAATGTCAGGATTCATTCCCAGGCACATCGAGCACCCCGACTCGCGCCACTCAAATCCTGCGCTGAGAAAAACTCGATGCAGCCCCTCTTTCTCCGCCGCGCGCTTCACTGCCTGCGATCCGGGCACCACCATCGCTCGCACCTTCGAACTCACCTGATGTCCCTTGGCCACGCGCGCCGCCGCCCGCAGGTCTTCCAGGCGCGAGTTCGTACAGGATCCGATAAACACGCGATCAATCCGGATATCTTCGATGCGACGCCCGGGTTCCAGCCCCATATATTGCAGCGCGAGTTCGGCGGCGCGGCGATCGCCATCGGCCAATCCCTTGATGTCCGGCACGCGCCCCGTCACCGGCGCCACCATCCCCGGATTCGTTCCCCAGGTCACAAACGGGCAAAGCTGCGCGGCGTCGATCTCAATCACCTTGTCGAACTCTGCGCCCTCATCGGTCGGCAGGCTCCGCCAATACGAGATGGCCTTCTCCCACTCGGAATTCTGCGGCGCGAATCTCTTCTCTTTGACATACGTGATCGTAGTCTCGTCCGGCGCCACCATCCCCGCACGCGCACCCGCTTCAATGCTCATGTTGCACAGCGTCATGCGCCCTTCCATCGAAAGCGCGCGCACCGCCGGCCCGGCGTATTCGACGACATGCCCGGTCGCGCCGTCCGTGCCGATCTGCCCGATGATCCCCAGCGCCAGGTCTTTTGCGGTCACGCCCTCAGCCAGGTTTCCATGAACATCAATCTTCATTGTCTTCGGGCGATGCTGCGCCAGGCATTGCGTCGCCAGAACATGCTCGACCTCAGACGTGCCAATCCCGAAGGCCAGCGCTCCGAAGGCTCCGTGTGTGCTGGTGTGGCTGTCGCCGCATACGATGGTCATGCCGGGTTGCGTCAGTCCCAACTCCGGACCGATCACATGAACGATGCCTTGCTCCGGCGAATCCATGTCGAACAGCCGGACGCCGAACTCTTTGCAATTGCGCTGCAACGCCGCGATCTGCGCGGCAGCGACCAAATCGGTAATGGGAGTTCCACGCGGCTCGGTGGGCACGTTGTGATCGACCGTGGCCACTGTGCGCAGCGGTTGACGAACTTTTCGTCCCGCCGCCCGCAATCCATCAAACGCCTGCGGCGATGTGACTTCGTGAACCAAATGCAGGTCGATGTAAAGAATCGGCGACCGCCCCGCCGGCTCCGCCACCAGATGGGCATCCCAGATTTTCTCGAATAGGGTTTTCTTCGCGGGCATTGGTCCCTAACGCCTGCCAGGCCTCCAAGGAGGAAGGCCCTGGCGGCTAGAGACCAATTTTAGCAGTCACGCCACGCTCGAAATCGCTTTCGGCTTTATCTTTCCCAGCTTAACGAGGCGCTGATAGACCTCAGCTCTGTACCTTCCGAGTTCGGTCGAGATCACAGTGAAGTCATGTGACTGATCAAACGCCGCGCAGAGCTTCTGGTCGTCGTCCGCTAGCCAGGGCTTGCCTGATGCCGACGAGGGCGATGGAGACGCCTCCAGCCGCGGCAGATCAGCGGCCTCAAACAACCTCAGAGGGACCTTGCCGAGTCTCTCCAGGCGTGCACTGATTCCTCCCCGGGTTCGGCCATGTATTTTGGAGATGTGCCAAATGCTCAACCCGCGCTCATATTCGGCGCGTAGCTGCGCATCCTCCGATTCGTCCCAAGGTTTCCCGATATTTTCTGGGAGTCTCCTTCTCCGCTCTTCCTGAGCAACCCTGGCCGCAAGCGCCTCCGTTGCTCTGCCCAGCGCCCTGATCGTGTTTGGCTGCTGGAATACCGATTCACCTGGGCATGCGTCCCCGCTCTCCGGGTCCACCCCCTCCGCCAGCGCCCGAACGATTGGCAATGCTTCCTTGTTCTCCATAACGCCTCCGTGTCGGAAGCCTACGTCCTTAAGGGAAAGCATCGCTGTGACAGGCGAACATAAAGCGAATTTTTGCTGTGGAAATGCCCGAATCGGGAACCACTTAGAAGAAGCCAGTTGGCGGCTTTCGTTTTCCAGAGCGAAGTTCACCGCGGACCCGTGACCGCTCCCTGCGACGCCGACGAAACCAGCGCCGCGTACTTGGCAAATACTCCTTTAGGATACCGCGGCTGCGGCGGCTTCCACTGCGCCATTCTCTGGCGCAGAACCTCGTCGCTGATTTCAACTTCCAGCACCCGCTTGCGCACATCGAAGCGGATCGTGTCGCCATCGCGCACCGCGGCGATCGGCCCTCCCAGCGCGGCTTCGGGGGAAACATGACCGGCCATCAGCCCATGTGTCGCGCCGCTGAAGCGGCCGTCGGTCAGCAAGGCCACAGACTCACCCATCCCCTCGCCCACGATCGCACCCGTCACGCTCAGCATCTCGCGCATGCCCGGGCCGCCTTTCGGGCCCTCGTTGCGAATGACGACCACGTCTCCCGCCCGTATCTGCTTGCTGGTGACCGCAGTCATTGCATCTTCTTCGGATTCAAACACCCGCGCCGGCCCGCGATGCTCCAGCCGTTCATGGCCGCTGATCTTGGCCACGCATCCCTCGGGCGCGAGATTGCCCTTGAGGATCACCAGTCCTCCGGTTGTCTTCAAAGGCCTGCTCAACGGAGCGATGACCTCCTGCCCTGCAGTCTCAACCGCATCCGCAGCCTCGGCGGAAATTGTGCGCCCGGTAACAGTAGTGGCGGCGGGATGCAACAGGTTTCCATCCACCAGTCGTTTGGCCAGCAGCCGAATCCCGCCCGCGCGGTGCATGTCGGAGGCAACGAAACGGCCCGATGGCTTTAGATCTGCGAGCAGCGGAGTGCGCTCGCTGACCGTCTGAAAGTCGTCGATCTCAAGCTGGACGCCGGCTTCGCGCGCGATCGCGAGAAGGTGCAGCACCGCATTGGTCGATCCTCCAGTCGCAGCCACCGAGGCGATGGCGTTCTCGAACGCCGCCCGCGTCAGAATGTCGCGGGGTGTAATCCCCTTCTGCAGGACATTCATGACCACCTGGCCGCAATCAAATGAGACCTGATCTTTCTTCGCATCCATGGCCGGTACGCTGTTAAATCCCATAGGCGACAGCCCGATCATCTCCATCACGGTCGACATCGTGTTGGCCGTGTATTGCCCGCCGCAGGCCCCCGCACCGGGGCAGGCCACGTCTTCCAGATCGTGCAATTCCCGGTCGGTGATCCTGCCCGCGGCGTTCGCCCCCACCGCCTCGAAAACATCCTGAATCGTCACGTCTTTCCCGCGATAGCTCCCTGGTGCGATCGTGCCGCCATAGAGCACCATGCCCGGCAGATTCATGCGCGCCAATGCCATGGCCGCTGCCGGAATTGTCTTGTCGCAGCCCACCACGCACACCACCGCATCGAACATCTGCCCCCGGCAAACCAGTTCGATCGAATCGGCGATCAGTTCCCGGCTCACCAGCGACGCCCGCATACCCTCCGTGCCCATCGTCTCGCCATCGGAGATGGCGATCGTGTTGAACTCCATGGGCGTGCCGCCTGCGGCTCGAATCCCTTCCTTCACCTTGGCCGAGAGCCGGCGCAAGTGAAAATTGCAAGGCATGGTCTCGATCCAGGTATTGGCCACGCCGATCAACGGCCGGCTGAGGTCAGCGTCGGTGAAACCGATCGCCTTGAACATAGCCCGCGCCCCGGCCCGGTCGCGTCCGTCGGTGATTCCACGGCTGATGTGCTTGAGATCCATATCAGAAGATTACAGGATGCAAGACCCGAGGAGTTCCTGGGTTTCCTTCGTGCACCTTAGTGCCCTTCGTGGTGACCATCTTTTAGCCCGCACGACCACGGGACCCGAGCAAAAAACGGGGAACCTGCCTTGCTGCAGGTTCCCCAAGTCGCATGACGCTGCTCAGGAGATGCGTCATGCTTGCCCAGCTACACAACTCGCTCTACGCCCGTGCCGCACTGCGGCCGTCCTCCAGGGAGACGCCCGCCGGAGGGTGCGCCGTCGCCCAGGCGTCGCCGTGAGCGGCGACCGGCCGCACGTGCGTCACGTCGGCAATCGAATACCATTCGCGGTAAAGTTGCCCGACCTGCTTCTGATTCACCTCGAGCACGAGCGTCACCTGATGATCGCGGTCGACCGCCACCGCCTGTACCGAGTGCAGATCCAATCCCCGGCGCGAAGCTGCGTTCAGGATGCGCATCAACGTTCCCTGCGTATTGCGATAGTGAATCTGAAAAGCCTGCATAAGCTCCTCCGTAGCGCCGGCATCCTGCCGGCTGGCGAGCGGCCATCCTGGCCGCGCTCCTATTGCGTCGGTTCGTCCTCCAGCAACATCTCCGACAGCGCCGCTCCCGCGGGCACCATCGGAAAAACATTCGCCTCGGGATGACAATCAAAAACCAGCAGTTCCGGCTCATGCGAGCGCAGAAAGCTGTCGATCAGATCCCCGGTCTCGGCCGATACCGGAAACTCGCGCATCGCTTCCTCGTTCAGGCGCCGAGCGTGAATCTTGTAAGCCTTCGCGATCTCGACGAAATCCGGGTTGTCGCTCAGGTCGGTCTCGGCGTAATTCTTCTCGTAGAAAAGCTGCTGCCATTGCCGCACCATGCCCAGGTACTTGTTGTCGATAATGACCAGCTTGATGGGCAGCCCGAGCCGATGCACCGTAGCCAGTTCCTGAATGTTCATCTGGAATCCGCCATCCCCAGAAACGCACAGCACGCAGGTATCAGGCTTGGCCAGCTGCACGCCCACCGCCGCAGGCAGAGCGAAACCCATGGCTCCCAGCCCACCGGAAGTAATGAATCCGCGTGGCGAAGCCGACCGAAACCGTTGCGCCGCCCACATCTGGTGCTGGCCCACGTCGGCGAGGATGACGTTGTTCTCCGGCAAGCGGCTGAAGAGTTCATCCAGAAAGCGAATCGTTGGCTGCGCCAGCCCGCGGGGATCGAGTTCCGCGCGCTCCGGCCCGCAGGCCACGCTGCGCCACGCGCTGAAGTCCGGTAAGGTATGATGCCGCAGTTCGGCCTGGAATGCCGGAATCGTGTCCGCCAGGTCTCCGATCACCGCCAGATCGCAGGGACGCACTCGGTCCAGCTGCGCTGGATCGATTTCGAAGTGAACGATCTTGGCGTGCGGCGCGAAGCGGCTTGGATCGCCGGTCACACGGTCGTCGAGGCGCGCCCCAAGAACCAAAAGCAGGTCGGTTTCGTGCAGCGCCGTGTTGGCGGCACGCGTGCCGTGCATGCCCACCATCCCGAGGTAGTAAGGAGCTTGCGGCGGGATCGCTCCCAGTCCATGAACCGTGGCAAACGCAGGTATTTTCAGATCGTCCAGCAGACGGCGCAACTCTGGAATCGCACCTGAAAGTTTGGCTCCCGCGCCCACCAGCACCACCGGCTTCGACGCCTGCTGCAGCATGGCCACGATCGTGTCGGTAAAACCGCCATCGGCTTTGGCCTCGGCCGGCCGCGCATGCGGCATGAACTTCACTGGTCCGGAGAACTCCTTCTTCGCCTTCAGCATGTCGGTGGGAATATCGATCACCACCGGCCCCGGACGCCCGCTGCGCGCCCAGTGAAATCCCTCTGCGATCACCTCCGGAATTTCGTCGATCGAGCGCACCAGCCGGCTCCATTTCGTCAGCGAAAGAGTGACGCCGAAGACGTCTGTTTCCTGAAACGCGTCGCTGCCGATCAGCGCACTGCGCACTTGCCCGGTAATGCAGACCAGGGGAACTGAATCCATCTTGGCGTCGGCAATGCCGGTCACAAGATTGGTGGCTCCCGGACCGCTGGTCGCGATCGCCACACCAACGTTTCCGGTCACGCGTGCATAGCCCTCCGCCGCGAAAACCGCGCCCTGCTCGTGCCGTGTCAACACATGCCGTATGCCGCTGTCCTCCAGCGCGTCATACAGCGGCATGATCGCGCCGCCGGGATAGCCAAACATCAGCTCGACTCCCTCGGCGCGCAGGCACTGCAGAACGATTTCGGCCCCTTTAAGCATTCACCACCTGTTTGTCCGATTCCCTGGGCGTCTCAGCCGGCTTCTTGCCTTCCTTGGGCAGCCAGCTCATCATGCCGCGCAGCTCGGCGCCCACGATCTCGATCGGATGCCGCTTCTCGTTTTCTCGAAGAGCGTTAAACCGGTGACCGCCGTTCTTGTTCTCGGCAATCCACTCCTTCGCGAATTCTCCGCTCTGGATGTCGGCCAGAATCTTCTTCATCGCGGCACGGGTTTCATCGCCCACAACTTTTTCGCCGCGGGTCAGATCGCCATATTCCGCAGTGTTGGAGATGGAATAGCGCATGCGCCCCAGCCCACCTTCATAGATCAGGTCGACGATGAGCTTCATCTCATGCAGGCATTCGAAGTAGGCGATCTCCGGCGCGTAACCGGCCTCGACCAGCGTCTCGAATCCCTTCTTGATGAGCGATGTCAGGCCGCCGCACAGCACCGCCTGCTCGCCGAAAAGATCGCTTTCGGTTTCTTCCTTGAAAGTTGTTTGCAGAACCCCGGCCCGGGTTGAGCCGATTCCATGCGCGTAGGCCAGCGCGAGTTCGTACGCGCGCCCGCTCGCATCCTGCTGAATGGCCAGCAGCGACGGCACTCCCCGCCCTTCGCTGTACACCCGCCGCAGCAGATGGCCCGGGCTCTTGGGGGCGATCATGACGACGTCAACGTCGGTGGGCGGAACGATGGTCTTGAAATGAATGCTGAAACCGTGGGAGAAGCCCAGAACCTTTCCCGGATGCAAATACGGCTTGATGTACTGGTCGTACACCGCAGCCTGGGTTTCATCGGGGGTGAGGACTTGGATCCAGTCGGCGCGCTTGGCGGCCTCATCCGGTGCGGCCACGACCATGCCGTCGGCTCGCGCCTGCTGGGCGCTGGGACGGCCAGGCTCGAGGCCCACGATGACTTTGTAGCCGCTATCGCGCAGGTTCTGTGCCTGCGCATGCCCCTGGCTGCCGTAGCCCAGGATGGCGATGGTCTTGCTCTTCAGCACCTCAGGTTTGGCGTCATGTTCGTAAAAAATAGTAGCCACTCGCGTGCTCCTCTCGTTTCACTGATTCTCAATAACCACCGAAAAACAGGCCCTTAGGCGGCGGGGCCGAAGGCAAAAACTCATGGTTTAGATACCGACCGGTCGGTCGGCACATCCTTGAATGATAGCTGCCACACTCCAGGGTGTCAAGCGGAATCAGGCACCCCAGCCAACCCCGCTCGTTGCAAGCTATGTTCATCCTAAGTAGTTCTGCGTTAATCATTTAGCCGATTTCCCAGCCAGCCAATTCGCGCCGACATGCTCCCAATTGGCCCCGAAAATCAAAAACCCACCGCCAACTCTCTGGCGGTGGGTTTCGGAAAGCTTAAACTCTAATCTCGCTTAACCGTTTCCTCCCAGCCAGAGACTTGCGGGAAGCAGTCGTACGCCTACAACTACGACGCTAATTCGAATCGCGTTCCGGCTGTGGTTCAAAATTGCCATAACGTGACGCAGACTGTATCAGGCAAACAATTGAGTGTCAATACACTTTCGGTTTCGGCAGTCACCAACGGTGTATTCCTTTCGAATCAATGATTTTGCGAAGTCTGTCCGGGGCGGCAAAGCACTGAAGATTCCACTCCATTTTCCGATTTAGTATGTATCAAAGAGGCGCCGGCCCGGGAAGCGTTGCGCGGTCAAGAAACGAGGTATCTGCAGATGGGCGATAGTCAGGGTTCCGGCCGTCATCGGACACAAGACGGCAACGCCGCAGCCGTCGGCGGGAGCGTGTCCCCTTCCTCCGCCAGTGGCAAAGTTTCTAAACCCCAGCAGCTCGGCAAAGACTGCGACTACGACAAGGAACTCCGGCGCCTGCAGATTGAGCTGGTCAAGCTGCAGGAGTGGATCCGCAACAAAGGGCTGCGAGTCGTCGTTCTCTTCGAGGGCCGCGATGCCGCCGGCAAAGGCGGCTCGATCCAGCGCATTGCCCAGAGCCTGAATCCGCGCGTTTGCCGGGTTGTCGCGCTGGGCACTCCTACCGAGCGCGAGAAGACGCAGTGGTACTTTCAGCGCTATGTGGCGCACCTGCCCGCCGGCGGCGAGATGGTGCTCTTCGACCGGAGCTGGTACAACCGCGCCGTCGTCGAGCACGTCATGGGTTTCTGCACCGAGGCAGAATACGTGGACTTTCTCCACAGCTGCCCCGAGTTCGAGCGCATGCTGATCCGCTCCGGCATCATTTTGATGAAGTACTGGTTTTCGGTCAGCGACGAAGAGCAGGAACGCCGCTTTCAGGACCGCATGAAAGATCCCACCAAGCGCTGGAAGCTCAGCCCCATGGATCTGGAATCCCGCCGCCGCTGGGCCGAGTATTCCCGCGCCAAAGACGAAATGTTCGCCGTCACCGATATCAAGCAATCACCCTGGCACGTGGTGAACGCGGAAGATAAGAAGTGCGCCCGGCTGAATGTCATCCATCACCTGCTCTCCATGATTCCCTACGAAGACCTGACTCCCAAGCCGCTCAAACTCCCACCGCTCGATAAGACGAAGTACATTCGCCCGCCCATCCAGGAGCAGAATTTCGTCCCGGAGATCTACCGTCGCTAGGCCGGTGTTGGCTTTCGCGCGTCCGACTGTTTACCATGTCACGCGATGGCTCGCGAGACCGTCGTTGATTCCCGGCAGGAGATCCTGCGCACCGCTGCCCGCCTGTTCCAGCAGCGCGGCTACGACGCGACGTCGATGAACGACGTCGCGGCGGCGCTCAAACTCAGCAAGGGCGGCCTCTACCACCACTTTCAAAGCAAGGACGAAATCCTGTTCGAGATCATGAACCATGCCATGGAGATCACCGAGGAGCGGGTGGTCGCACCCGTGCGTGGCATTCCCGATCCCGAAGACCGCTTGCGATCGCTGATTCGCCGTCACATTGAAATCGTGCTCAGCCCCGCCGACCGCGAGATCACGGTCATGCTGCACGAAAACCACCCGCTTCCTCCCGCGCTGCGGAAACGGATCAACGCCCGCAAGAAGGAATACGTGCATTTCGTCGAGGGCGTGATCGGCGAGGTGCAGCGGGCTCGCAATGCCAGGGGCACGGTCAGCCCGCGAGCCGCCGCGTTCGCCCTGCTCGGCATGATCAACTGGATTTATCAGTGGTACAAGCCGGAGGGGGAACTGCAGGCGCAAAACCTGGTTCCGCAGTTCACCGATCTCGTCTTCGGAGGCATGCTGCTGTGAAAGCGCTCTTCGCCAGGCTTGAGGAAATCGACCAGCTCCGCTCCCAGAGCGGCAAGCTGTACCGAGAATTTCTCCGCGTGCCGGCGATGAGTGCGGGCCTGTACGTGCTCGCGGCGGGAGCCACCGATCCCCAGCGTCCCCACCATGAAGATGAAATGTACTACGTGGTGCGCGGCCGCGGCCGCTTTCGCGCCGGAGACGAAGATTGTGAGGTGTCGGCCGGCAGCATGCTTTTCGTGGCGGCAGAGGTCGAACACCGTTTTCACGACATCACCGAGGAACTCGCGGTGCTGGTGTTCTTCGCCCCTGCAGAAAGTTAGCTCAACCGACCGATGGACTATTACATCACTCCCATGCTCCCCGACCTTTGGCCGGCGGTTCGTGAAATTTACCGCGAGGGCATTGCGACCGGCAATGCCACGTTCGAGACTGAGCTTCCCGACTGGGCAAAATGGGATAGCGGTCATCGCAAGGACTCCCGGTTGGTCGCCGTTCGAGAGGGATCCGGCGATGCAGAAAGCGGCGCTGAATCGCCAGCCGTGCTTGGCTGGGCCGCGCTAAGCCCGGTTTCGGGCCGTTGCGTCTACGGAGGAGTTGCAGAAGTGTCAGTCTACGTGGCTGCCGCAGCCCGGGGACGCGGCGCGGGCAAAGCTTTGTTGGAGGCCCTTGTAAAGGAGTCAGAAGCGCACGGCATCTGGACGTTGCAAGCCGGCATCTTTCCCGAGAACGTCGCCAGCATTACTCTGCATGAGTCCTGTGGCTTCAGGAAGATCGGCGTTAGACACCGCCTCGGCAGACTAGGCAATGTGTGGCGCGATGTGATGCTGCTCGAGCGACGCAGCAGTGTAGTTGGCGTATAAGCCGGGCCTGAGTCAGGAAAGATTGCCGACATTCGGGCTATTTCGTCACCGGCTCGTTCGGCTCCACGTTACCGGCCGAAGCCCTCAGCTGCTGCAATTCGCCCTGCACCCTCTGCCAATCTTTCTTTTTCTTTTTGGTCGCCAGCGGCGCGTTCGGGTTGGCGTAGAACGCCAGAATATCCTGCCGCAACTCAGGCGAGACCTGTTTGGAATCGCTGTTGGAAATATCGTCCAGCAGATGAGCGTACGTACCATCTGCCAGCACATACTCCCCCGCGCGGATCTCCCGTCCGGTGTCAAAGTCCCGGTTGGACAGGTGAAGCGTTCCTTTGTCGGCATCCTGCAAGAGCTGCTCGTAACTCTTGACCGTCACGTCGACACTCCGAACAAAAAGATCCTCCGCCGGCTGGCTGGGAATCTTGAAGTCCAGGCCGCTGAACGGCCCCTTCTTGGGAAACAGCTTCAACAAAATGGCCAACAGCTTGGTCCCGAAGCCGGGGCGCCGGTACTCGGAGCCCCACTCCTGTTCGTAGTCGGTGCGCGAGAGGTAATACAGATATTTCTTCTCCGCTGCGTCGGGCGTATCCGCAACGATCTCCTTCCGCCGATTCAGCAGCGCCACCCGCGTCATCTCCGGGATCACCGTGCTGACCGCGTGGCGGAAACTGCCAATGGCCAGATCTTCGTCGCCCACCACATCTTCGAACTTGACGCCGTAGACCATCGGAAATACCCGCTCCAGCAGGCCCTGAGAAATCTCGAACCCGATGAAGTCATGGTAGCGGTCGGAGGTGTAGTGGTTTTTCGCCACCTGGGTCATGTCAAACCCAAACTCCGCGCGGATGTGGGATTTGGGCGAGTCGGCGTAGGTCACTTCGTTGCCGAACTTCTTCTGCAGGTTGGGAAACTCCATGGCCACCACCCGGTTCACCACAGGATGCCCGTTGTTGTCGGCGGCGTAGTGCGCCAGCGCGCCCAGCGCAAACGCGTACTCGTTCGCCGTGCGGGCCTGCTGAATCAGGCAGGCGACGAAATCTCCCGTCCGCACATAGTGCGTCAGGTCGCTGAGGTAGCGCTTTCCGAACGGGTAGTACCCCATGTCCTGGACGAGTGATCCGCCATAGGCGTAGGCATGCGCTTCCCGGAGCTGCTTGTCGGAAAGGCCCGGGAAATGCGCTTTCACCATCGGCTGAAGCCGATCCTCCCACAGCAGGTCGATGACTTGCTCGTGGGTCAAAACGGAATAAGCCCTGCTCGCCTGGGCGGCAAGGAACAGCAGAGCCGCTGTCCCAAGCCAAAGCAGGGCTTTGCCCGAGTGAGCGAACCGCTTCACTTTCCAACGACCAACACTATGAAGCTGTCTGGCTCGATCGATCGTCGGGGATGCGGGTTGTCGGTGGTCGCCGCGGGCGGCGGGCCGAACTTTGCCGTAACCACGAACACGTTGTGGGTCTTGGAATCGAGCGCGAGCGTCCGGGCGCCCTGTTGTGTGGGAACATTCTCGGCGCTGAACTTCCCCGGCGAATCTTCTTTCACTACGGTCAACACTCCCTCGCCGCACGATGCGAAAGCCAGCCCGGTTTCAGGGTCGAATGTGGTCGCGTCCACTCCATCGCCGATCGGCGGCGTGGCCAGAACCTTTCCGCTATCGGCATCCACCACGGCCATCATCTTGTTATCGCAGCCGACAAATAAGCGGCGCTTCTTGCGGTCAATCGAGAGTCCGCTCGGCTCTTCGCAGGGCGCGAGCGGCCACTTCGCTTTCACTTCCATCTTGTTGGCGTCGATGGCCACCAATTCGCTCTTGTCCTCGATATTGACGAAGACCTCGCCCTTGGCGTCGCTGGCGGCAAATTCGGGCTTTCCGTCAAGCTGGATCGTGGCCAGCACCTTGCCGCTGGCGGCATCGATCGCTGAAGAATCGTGACTCCGGCCGTTGAAGGTGAAAACCCGCTTGGTCGCCGGATCGTACAGAATCGCGTCGGGATTGTCGCCGACTTTCACCTTGCTGCTGGTGGCCAGCGTCTTGATGTCGAAAATACTGACCGTGCCTTCGCGTCCGTTGCTGGTGAAGCCGCGCCCCAACTCCGGCGCCAGCGCAATCCCGTGCACACCGGGCGTGTCAGGAATGTCGCCAACGCTTTTCCCTGAATCCGCGTCGATGACCATCACGTGAGTGCCGCGCGAAATATACACTCGGCGTGCGTCGGCATCGGCGGTCAGGTAGTCCCACCCACCGTCGCCGCCGACTTTGTAAGTGGTGACCACGTGATATCCCGAACCGGCAGCCAGAGCCAGTGACGAAGCAAACAGCGCGATCAGGCACGCGAAGAATACGGACTTTCGAAGCATAACTTCCTCCTTAGACTTAGTTGCAGATGGCGGTCGCCGCGTTCCCGGCGGTTTCAGATTGAACCAATTGCGCCTTTACCAACAGGTATTCGACCGAAGTACTTTACCCTATTTCGAGTCCTCCCCTGGGACCGTTGTCGTTCGTTTGCCGCCGGCGGTCTGGTCCTTTGTGGTTTGCTCCACGTTGTGCGAGAATTTCGCCGAATTCCTTGGAGGAACCTAATGAAGCGCCTGATCGCAGTTTCGCTTTGTCTGTTTGCCGTAGTGCTGACCAGTTCCGCGCAGATGAAGAAATCGTCGATGAAAAAGTCTGCCGGCTCCGCCCCAGACAAGGCCTATCTGCAGAAAATCTGGGACGGCTGGTCCACGCTCGATCCGGCCAACGTGTCCGCGTTCTACGCCTCCGGGCCGCACACTTTCTTCGACATTGCCCCGCTGAAGTACGGCAGCTGGGATGAGTACGAAAAAGGGGCGGCGGGAGTGCTTGCCGGCTACAAGAGCGCAAAGTTCACGGTCAACGATGACGTTGCCATCCATGCTCAAGGAGATCTGGCCTGGGCTACGGCAACTGTGGCGGAACAAATGACTACAAAGGCCGGAAAAGTCGAGATGGGCAATTTCCGCTGGACAGTGATCTTTGAGAACGAAGACGGCAAGTGGCTGATCGTGCACGAGCACGTCTCGGCGCCGATTTCGTAGAAACCTCGGCCACGGATCTGCACGGATTTTCACGGATCCTATTTTTCAATCTGCTCGTTAGGTTTTGATCCGTGAGAATCCGTGAAATCCGTGGCCGCTTTCGCTTTTCAATAGGCGATCCAGAAGAAGTACACCGTCATCCCGGCCCCCACCAGCACAACGAACGACCGGATCCAGACCTGCGGCATCTTCTGCGCATAGTGAGCTCCCAGGTATCCGCCCATGATTCCGCCGGCGATCATCACGATCCCTTGCTTCCAGTACACGGCGCGCCACACGATGAACGTGACGACCGCGACCCCGTTGATCACGAAACCCATCACGCTCTTCAGGGCATTCATGGCGTGAATGTCGCTCATGCCCAGCGCGGCCAGCATGGCCAGCATCACGATGCCCATGCCTCCGCCGAAGTAGCCGCCATAGACCGCGACGGCCAGCTGAAACAGCGCCGCACCAGCCAGGGCGGAGGTCGAAGCCTGGTGTTCAATAATCGATGCGCGCCCGCCTGCGATCTTCTTGCCGAACGCGAAGAGCAAGGTTGCTCCCAGCGTCAGCCACGGCAGCACGCGCATGAAGGTTTGCGCCGGCGTCTTGAGCAGCAGAAGCGCTCCCGCCAGTCCTCCCAATAGACTTGCGCTCAGCAGCGGAAGCATCACGCGGCGCGGCACGTCCAGCCGGTTGCGATACGCGCCTCCGCTGGCGGCGGCTGCGGTCCACAGCGCAATCGTGTTGGTGGCATTGGCAGGAATCGGCGGGACGCCGGAGAACAAGAGCGCCGGAAATGCAATGAAGCTGCCGCCTCCGGCGACGGAATTCAGGGCCCCGCCCAGCGCTCCGGCGAAGAAAAGAAAGACGATGGTTGCGAGCGTCAAGCTGTAAGGTGTATCAGAAAGCGCCGCAGCCCGCCAACGCGAGCATCACCGGACGACGCCCGTTACCTCTGTAATACCGGAATTCCAACAATGCCCTTGCCGAAACAAAATCTTTCCGTCAGTGTTAATGGAAACAGAGAAACAAAGACTCTGGGGGGATTCTCATGTCGAATCGAATGTTGGCAATCGCTCTATTGTCGCTGTGCGGTGTGGCCTGGGGACAAACACAAAATGCGCAGCCGAGCGCTGCGCCATCGAGTTCCACTCAGCCCAGCAGCCAGCAGTCCATGCCGGGCATGGACATGTCGAACATGAAAGACATGCCCATGAGCGCAGACAAAAGCGCCGACAAAGATAGCGACAGCGATGCCGACATGCACGCCATGCATTCCATGGAAGGCCACATGAATATGGGCCCGCACATGAAGATGACCGCGCTGCGCCAGTCCAAGCCGGGCGACTCGGCCCGCGCCCAGCAGGTCGTGGAAGAGGCCCGCAAGGCTTCAGAGAAATACACCGACTATCACGCCGCTCTGGCCGACGGCTTCGAGATTTTCCATCCGGAAATCCCGCAGAAGATGTACCACTTCACGAATATGGGTTTCGCCCGGGAAGCATTTATGCACTTCAATCCCGAGCACCCCACATCACTTCTGTATGAGAAGCACGGGTATGACTACAAGCTCATCGGCGTGATGTACACGGCGCCGAAGCGCTTCACCGAGGACGATCTGGATCAGCGCATCCCGCTCAGCGTGGCGCAGTGGCATGAGCACGTCAATTTCTGCGCTCCTCCGGCGACGATGCCGCGCGAAGAGAAGAGAGTCAGGATGCTGGGGCCCAATGCGCAGTTCGGATTGAAGGGATCCATCACCACGAAGGAAGCGTGCGACGCGGCCGGCGGTATGTTCCGGCCCGTGATCTTCAACTGGATGGTGCACGTCTACCCGTTCGAGAAGGACCAGGCTAACATCTGGTCGGTCGAGCGGCAGCACGGCGACGCCGACTAACGGCGACGTTCCGTAAACAAGCACACCGATCGCACAGATTCACCGAGCACTTCACGCGCGGGCACACCACAACTGTTGTCACCGTATGCTACGCAACGGTTTCTCCGGTTGTTCCCGAAAAGCTGCCACTATTCCCTTGCCGGCCGCAGGCTGTCCCTGCCCACAAGCTCTTGCGGGGAAGTGTAGAGTTGTCACCCAGTGTTTTGTTTGACTGAATCTGAAAACAAAACCTTGGTTATTCATCTATCTGGGAACAGCCATTGCGAGTTTTTTGCTACCGGAAGCCCTAACTCCGCGTCCAAGAAAATATCACCGCACACCGCAAATTGAAGGAACTTCGCGCGGGGCGGCTTCGTACATAGTGGGTAACCGGCCAGCGCTGAGGTGATGCTGGCATAGCTGAGCAGGAAAGAAATTTGCGGGGTTTGGGGATTCTCTCACACTCGGTTTGGCGGCCCAGGTGAGAAAAACCCCATTGGCGCAGCGCAGTGAGTTGCGTGCTCAACCCCGGCGGTAGCATTGTAGGCGATTCGCGGGGAAACACAAGCGTTTTTCTCGCGCAGGTCGTGAGCCGGGCCGCCCCAACCGCTTCCCGACGTACCTCGGGAAAGAAAAAAGGAGCAGCCATGAAGTTCGCGACAGTTACGAAGAGTTTGGTTTTGTGTTTGGCGCTGTTCGTTGCGTCGAGCGCTTTTGCCGCCGCAAAGGCGACCATCCAGTTGCACAATGTCACGACTGTGAACGGCACCCAGCTCAAGCCGGGTGAATACAAACTGCAGTGGGACGGCGCCGGCCCCAACGTCGAAGTCAGCATTCTGCAGGGCAAGAATGTCGTCACCAAAGTGCAGGCCAAAGTGGTTGACCTCGACTACAAGCCCGCGAACGATGCGGCAGTCACCATGAAGAACAGCGACGGAACCGTTTCGTTGACCGGCGTCCGCTTTGAAGGCAAGAAGACCGCCCTTCAGATCGGCGAATCGGGAGACGGCATGCAGTCAGGATCAGCGAAGTAATTCCGCGTTGAGTCAAAAGGGGAGCGCAGAGGGCTCCCCTTTTTTTCTTTTCCTCGTGTCGAGCGGTGGTGCTTCACGCTTCTAGTTGGGCGACGCCAGCACGTCGTCGTAGTAGTTGAGCACGGCTCGCCGCGGCTTGTCCTTCAGGCCTTTCAGCGGGATCTTCTGATCGATCGTTGTATTCCCCGTCAGCCGTGCGCGGCCCAGGAAGAACATATTTCCATCCGCCATTTCGAGGTACACCGGAACCGGCATGCGGAACTTATCGTCTACGCCGGATTGCGTCACTTTCAGGCTGAAGACGATGGTCCCGTCCGCACCCGTATCGAACGACGAATCCATTTTGTAGGAAGGCAGCTGCGTGCCGTAGACGTATTGGTTGAAGAACCAGTCCATGCGGTGGTTGCCTTCCATATCCATGTCGGGAGTCATGTGCTTCTCGACCATGGCTTTGAAGTCCTCCGTGCTGGCGGCTTTGTTGGTATAGGTCTTGACGAAGTCCTGCATCATCTCCTTGAAATGCTGATCGCCGGTGCGGTTGTCGTGCATCATCATGCGCAGCATGTGCAGAATGTAGGCGCCTTTGGGATACACCAGGCGTCGATAGATATCCATTCCTGCGCGGGAGTTGCTGGCACGATATCCTTCCGTCAGTGGGCCGGCATCGATGGCTCGGAAGCCCTGGGCATTGTGTTCCAGCAGCAGATCCCGCTCGTCATTCCAGAATGCGATGAACTTTTTGGGATTCTTCTCGATCATACTTAGATAAAGCGAAGCCGACATGTCAGCAAAGCCCTCGCTCATCCACTGATCGCGGTAGGAATTGAATCCCACTGTGTGTCCCCACCACTGGTGCGCCACTTCGTGAGGAGTCACGACTTTCCAGTAGCCTCGGTCACCGAAATCCATTCCCAGCTGATGGCGCACGGTCGTGTCGAAGTAGTAGCAGATGGGAATCCATACCAGCTCTGGCCACGACTGCCCGAAGTTGCAGGCGGTCTGCTGCGTAACCTGGAGGTGCTTAAAAGAGGAAGGCCCGAAGTACTCGGTGTAAAGCTGTACGGCAAGCTCACCTTCCGCCAGCGCTTTCTTGTTGAGGCCGGTAGTGCTCATGGTTCCGAGCGCAGCGCCCTCACCCAGATGCGATCCCTGGGTCGGCAAACTATCCCCTTGCGCGGCCTGCTGCAGTCCTTGCACCCAGTCGGGAGGGTTCTGATTGGCGTACGACTGCACCAGATATTCCGGCTTGTCCAGCTTGCCCTCTTCCACTTTGAACTTGCCGAAGTTGAATCCGGCCACGGTCTGCGGCGCTTCGCTCTTCCATACGGTCACGTTCTGCCCACCGTCGTTGCTCTCGCTCACCTGGACGCCGGTGGCTGCGATTTTCATGCCTTTCGGAATGTGAAAGGTCATGTCATACGTCTCGTACTCGCCGAATGCAGAGTTGGGGTACCAATCATCGCGGGCGACGGGAAAGTAATTGCCGCCCCCTTCATTCGTGACCGCCTCTTTTCCACTGTAGGTGGTCGTAATGGCCAGTTTGTCGCCCGCGGCCATCGGCTTCGGCAGAACGACCCAGAAATCGGCATCGTCGTGTTTATCCTCCTGAATAAACGACAGCGGCTGATTTCCATCGCCGGTCACCGACTGCACGCGCAAGCTCGGAAACAGATCGAAGGGAAGGGCGCGCACGCCTTCCGCTTGCGCAATAAACGTGGTGATCGCTTTCCCGCTCAGGTTCGCATTCTTCTCGATCGTCGTGTCAAGCTGCTGATGCTCGATACGCAGCACTTTCGCGTTGCGGTCGCCCAGGTTGGTCGAGTGGAATGCGGCCCATACTCCCAGCTTGTTTTCGTCGTAGGTCATGAGCTCGACTTCCTCCGGCGCGACCTGCGGCGCGCCGTGAGGGTCGATGAAGAACAGTTCTTTATCGTTGTAGTGCTTGCCATGAACGAAGGCGACGAACAGGTGGCCCGGCGTGGCACTGAGCACATCGGCCAGAATGCGGGCGTCCAGGTTGTAGCGGAAGTCCACGTTATGCCGCAAAACGTGCTGGCTGTCTTTCAGCGGTCCGGCGTCGCAGCCGCTCGCGCCCGGGGTGCCGGCTTTCTTGATGTCGTCATAGGTCGAGTCCGTAAAACGCAGCACCATGCGTTCGAAGCTCTCGCTGAACTCATTAGATTTCGTCAGCAGCTTCAGCGAACTGCGTTCCGCTGCCGTTGGCGGGTCGATCACAAGATTGCCGTCACCGGAAAATACGGCTCCGGTTACTTTTCCATTGACCGGAGCAACAAAGCACACCGTGCCCGAGCGCAGATGGAATGTCGCGGCGTCTCGCTTCAATTCGAAGTTGCTGACGCTGACGGCTTCTCCTCCCAGTGTGATGTTGCGCAGGGCCTGGTACGTTGGGTCGGAATTGGGCCCGGGTGCACCCGTTTGTGCGTCGGTTGGGATGCCGGTGAACATCGCGGCTGCCAGAAGCAGACATGCGATGGCGGTGGTGCGGGCCAGGGACACTACAACCCTAGACTGAAGTGCGCGCAAAAACAGCATAAAGCTTCCCTCGGGGGAAGAAAGGCGTAATTATCTGCCCTTATGAAAAAAATGCAAGGACTGGAGTCACACTAGGAGTGGTCACTTATGTGCCTCATAACAATAACAAATGGGGGGTTCCAGCCAGGGAAGTACCTGCGCCGGAATTGAGGCCTGGTGGATCCTGCAACTTTTAGCCCTCCCATAACTCCAATCTGGCAGATAATTTCCACCGTACTTAGCAGGGGAAACAACTATGAATGGACGCGCTGGTTTTGCCATGGCTATCTTGAGCTCGCTCATTGCCGCCACCGCCTGCAACGCCCGAGCCGGCACAGCCGCTGCCGTTCCCGCGCCTGCCCTGGACGCGCCGCGAGCCTCTGCCCCCGCGCAGCAAACCGCTGTCATTGCCGGCGGATGCTTTTGGGGCATCCAGGCTGTTTTCCAGCATGTGAAGGGCGTCATCAGCGCGACGTCAGGCTATTCCGGCGGCACCGCCAAGACCGCCGAATACGAAGTCGTCAGCACAGGAGAAACCGGGCACGCCGAGTCGGTGCAGATCGCTTACGATCCGTCGCAGATTACCTACGGTGAGCTGCTGCGCATATTCTTCTCCGTGGCCCACGATCCCACCGAGCTCAATCGCCAGGGTCCTGACGAGGGCACGCAATATCGCTCGGTGATTTTCTACAACGGTGACGAGCAAAAGCGGATCGCCGACGCCTACATCGCCCAGCTCGATCAGGCCAAAATTTTCCGGCACAAGATCGTGACCCAGGTGGTGCCGCTGCAGGCTTTTTATCCAGCGGAGGCCTACCACCAGAACTACGCCACACTTCACCCCAATCAGCCTTATATCGTGTTCAATGATGCGCCCAAGGTCGAGCACCTGCGCAAGGAATTTCCCGACCTGTACAGCGCCAAATAGGAGAGAACGATGTTTGATTCCGACCTTGATCGCAAAGCATCTTCCGGCGTGAATCGGCGCGTGTTCTTGACCGGCGCGGGTGCAGCCGTTGCGGGCGCAGTGTTCTGGCAATGGAGAAGGCCGCGCCTGATGGAAGTCGCGGCTGCGAGCGAACCGAGAGAAGTAACCGTGGTTCTATTCTCCGACTCGGGTGAGCGCCTGAAGAAAGTCCAGATTGCGAGAGTGGTGAAGACGGAAGCTGAATGGCGCAAGCAGCTGTCCGGCAATGCCTTTGACATCACCCGGCGTGCTGACACCGAAATCGCCTTCACCGGCCAGTACTGGAAGCTGCACGACAAAGGTCTCTATCGCTGCATCTGCTGCGACAATGCGTTGTTCGATTCGGCCACAAAGTTCGATTCGGGCACCGGCTGGCCCAGCTTCTGGCAGCCCATCGCGGCGGAGAACGTTACCGAGACGCGCGACGCGACTTTGGGCATGGTGCGCATCGCGGTTTCCTGCACTGAATGCGATGCCCACCTCGGACACGTCTTCGATGACGGCCCGCGGCCAACCGGCCTGCGCTACTGTATGAATTCTGCGTCGCTGCGCTTCGTGCCCCGGACGTAGAAATTCAGCCTTTCATCACCTTCTGCAAAGCCGCCTGGAAGCGTTCCATATCTTCCAGAGTCCCGACGGTGATGCGCGCGTGCGTGGGCAGCGACGGCCACACCCGGCCGATCATGACATTCTCCTTGGCCATAGCGTCCCGCACTTCCTTAGCGGGGCGCTTGGTGTCGAGCAGGAAGAAGTTCGACTCCGATGGAATGTAGGCATAACCGTTGCGGTCAAGCCAGTCGAATGTTTGCTGACGGATGGTGGCGTTGATGCGCCGCCGCTCCGGCACAAGCTGCGCATCCTTCAGGCTGGCGCTGGCCGCGGCACAGGCCGTGATGGGCATGAAGTTCCAGCCGCCGCGGGCCATGACTTTTTCGGTTAAGTCCGGACGAGCAACCAGGAACCCGCACCGTATCCCCGCCATTCCGTACACCTTGGAGAAAGTGCGCAGAACGATCACGTCTTTGCCCGCTTTCACCAGATCGAGAGCAGAAGGCGCCTCGCTGAAGTGGATATACGCTTCATCCACGATCACAATCGCGTCCTTGGGCTTGTTGGCGACCAGATATTCGATGTCGCCGTGCGGAGTCAGCGTGCCGGTCGGATTGTTGGGATTGCAGATGTAGAAAACGCCGGCATCCGGGGCCGCGGCCAGCATGGCCTTGACGTCGTGCGCGTAGGTTTTGGTCAGCGGAATATTCACCGCGCGTGCACCCACGATCGCGGCCATATGCGTGCCCGTCTCGAATCCCGGATCGGCCGTTACATAGCTCCTCTGCGGCGAAGTAAAAGCCAGAACCGCCAGGCTCAGCGGCGGAGTCGAACCGACCGTAGCGTGGATCCAGTCGGGATTCAGTCCTTCGTTCTGGGCAAAGACCGTGACAAGATCGTCGGTGAGGTTGTCGCAGTAGCGGCCGCCCTGCGGGATCATGCCAGCCATGGCGTCGCGCGCAGCCTGGCACGGGCCGAGAGGATTCTCATTGGAATCGATCACTACGGCATCGGCGGAATGCGGGCGTCGGCGCGCCGCCGCGGCCAGCATGGGCTCGGTCATGAAACGGAAAGCAGTCGCGGCGGACGCCGCAGCGGACAAATGCAGGAAGGAACGCCGGGAGAAGCGGGGCATGGGAACCTCCACAGCTCGACAGTGTATCAGGCCCGTGTGGCGCGGGCGCTCCCGCCCGCGGCTCTTGCTCTGATTTGCTCGCGACTGAGGGATCCTTGCGCCGCGTACATCAAGAGCCGCAAGCATAATAGGCACTACGAACCAAGATCAAAGATCAAAGGCAGCGGACAGGAGTGTCCGCTCCACATCCACCTATTGTCCCGTTCCCGTCACAATCTGGATTTGCACGCCCGGGTTCGCCGAATCGGTTACGGTAACCGCACTCGCTCGCGTCCCCACCGCGCTAGGTGTGAAAGTCACCGTAAACGTGCACTTGGCGTGCCCGGCAACAGTCCCGCAGGGCGTTGCCCCGCCCGGCGCGGCGGCAAAATCGCCGCTCCCGGTGATCGTCGGGGTCAGCGACGTGGCCAGGTTGTTCGTAAGGGTGACAGTCTGCGATGCGCTGGTGGTCGCCACCGTCTGCGCCGCAAATGTGAGCGAACCCGGCGAGAAAGAGAGCGGTGGAACCGCGGGCCCTTTCAAGTCAAGGACCTGCTGACCCACGGTGCCAGTGTCGTCGATCACAACTGCGCCGTTGATCGTGCCTCCAGCACCGAACGCCGGCGAGAACGTAACGCTTAGCGTGCAACTGGCGGCGGCATTGAGCTTCGACCCGGCCGCGCAGGGAGTAGCACCGCTTCCCGCCGCCGCGAAATCGCCCGAGGTGGCGATGGTATTGAGCGTGATCGCGCTTGCGCTGGCGTTCTTGACCGTTATCACCTTGGCGGCGCTGGTTGTCCCTACGGCCTGATTGGCGAAGGTGAAGCTGGCCGGAGTGAACGTCAGCGGCGCCGTGGTTCCTCCCGAGCCGGTTCCGGAAAGCGACACGACCTGCGGACTGAACGCCGTTCCGTCCGTGATGCTGACCGAGCCGTTGATGGCTCCCGCCGTTGTCGGTGAGAAGGTCACTGCGATGTTGCATTTCCCGCCCGGCGCCAGTGAGCCCGTGCAGGTGGTGCCCGGGGAGTTGGTCGCGAAGTCACCACTGGCCGCAAAGGAGTAACTCAGAGTCGACGCCTCATTGTTGGTGAGAGAAATATTCTGGGCAGCCGAAGTTCCGCCGACAGCCTCCGCGGCGAAGGTGAGCGTTGTCGGGCTGACCGTGAGCGGGAGATCACCTGTGCCGCTGAGCGCGACCGTTTGCGGAGAATCGGGTGCCGTGTCGCTGATAGCCAACGAGCCGTTGACGCCGCCTCCAACCGCGGGCGTCATCGTGATGCTGACAGTGCAGGTACCTTTGGAGGCCAGGCTAGAACCGCAGGTCTTGGCGGAGATTGCAAAATCTCCCGTGACTGCAATGGAATTGAGATTCACCGAGACGGAACCTGTATTGGTCAGGGTGACCGTTTTCGCCGCGCTTGTGGTCCCGACCAGCTGCGGACTAAAGGCAACGCTCTGCGTCGAGGGTTTTACGATGGGCGCGTTAGCTACAGTGAAAGAGAGAAACCCAAAAGCAGCGCAAGGCGCTCCGCTCGGGAAGTCCTCGACAAATGCCTGCAGAGCTCCAGGCTTCGCGATCACCGCTGCGGTCACGACGACGCTGAGCTGGGTCGGGCTGATGAATTTCGGCGTGAGGAACGTGCCTCCCACCGACACCAGAGACGTCGCGCTGAAACCGGTTCCGTTGAGTGTGAGTGTGAAGCCCGGACCACCGGCAACCGCGGCCGCCGGGCTCAGGCTGGTGAGCGTGAGCGGTGGAAGCGTCGTGTTGTAGTCGGCCCCCACCAGAACTTCGTCGGTGATGGTCAGCGGTTCCGACGAAGATGTCCCTGACAAATCGAATTGCCAGCCGGTAAACATCCAGCCGGTGTTCGGCGTCTCGGTGAAGGTCAGATCGTCTCCTGTCGGGTAGAACCCGTCCGACGTGGGAGACGCGGGGCTCACTCCGATGGAGGCGGCGCAGCCTTCGTTCACGGAAGTCGTCACGAAATACTCGGGCGTCAGATTCGCCGTGTAAGTCGTGCTCGTGGCCGGCAAGGTGATGTTATCGGTGGTCGTCAGTGTCCCGTCGCTCCAGCTCATGAAGCGATAGCGGGTGTTGATGCTCCACGGGAACGAAAGCTCATTGACCGCCAGCGAGTGCATGCTGCCCGCAGTCCAGGTCGAGTCGTAGAAAGAGGAAAAATTCCTGGGCGCGTAGGCGAAGCTGCCATCCGGGCTGAAAGAAAGATTGGAACTGAACGGGTCGGGGCTCAGATTCACCGAGTAGACGGCGTCGGGCGAGAACTCGACGGTGGTGTCGATCGTCAGACCGGTGTCGGGAACGTAGAAGGTCTTGGGATTTGCGCCTACCCCGCCGGGGAGAAAGAACGGCGCGTTGTTGAACTCGTAGAAGTTCTCCCCGGCGTTCGGCGTCGCGGTCAGGGTGACTTGCTGGCGCGCGGTGTAGAACGACAGCGCGGATCCGGAAAAACTCTGAGGCGCCGGCGATGGCGCTACCGTTCCGGTTCCGGCAGGAAAGATCGAAGCCGCGTAGGGAACCAGCTGAATGAAATTCGCCGTGTAGGTGGTCACTGCAGGAGAAGTCGCGGGCGTGGCGAGTTCGCCGTTTCCCGGAAGCACGGTGATGCTGTGACTGGCTGGAGTCGCGTCACTCCAGCGTCCGTAGGTGTAGTAGAACGTCGTGGACGTGGTGCTGTTCACGATGTCGCCGGTCTGGCTCTGCACGCCGGAGGGAATGTCGAGGGTATGCGTCGAGTTCAGCGTCCAGGTAAATACCTGTGGCGTCGTGATAGGGGTGCCGTCCACGACGACCTGAAGCCCTGGAGGGTTGCTGGTGACGGTCACTTTGGTCGGCGCACTGCCATAGAGCCGCTCAATGCCGTCGATGTCGGCTGCGGTATAGCCGACCTGATTGGAAAGGGGAATTCCGGCGGGGATCGCCTCCATCGCGGGACCGCCGTTCCGGGAGAACGAAAACGCCGGGTACTCCATGATCGAGGCGTCGTCGAACGACGTGCCAAATGTCTGCGCGCCGTCAACAATCGGATTGAAGTTCGCGATCGATCCCTTGATGAAATTGCTGTAGTTGGGGGTCACATACGTGTTCCGGTCAGGGCGCGATTGTTCGTGCAACAGGCCGACCGTGTGTCCCATCTCGTGGAGGATGGTCGCGACTGTGCAGTTTGCCTGTCCGCCGACTTGCTGCTCTCCTCCGGCGCGGCCCACCACCGCTTCACACTGCGTTCCGGGCTGGCCGGGATCGAAAAAGAAATTCACGAAATCGGTCTGCGTGGTGCGCGCAACGAACTGAATGTTCGAAAAGGTCTTGTTGAACTGGGTGATGGCCGCGTTCAGATTGGTAAGATTCGCCGATCCTGATTCGATTACGTAAGGAATCTGAAACTGGCTCCCGACTTTCGGCCACAGTAGTTGCGTATTGTTGGTGCCGAAAGAAGCACGCAGCGGAAGGCGTCTTCCCAGGTGCATGGTTTGCCCGGTTGCGGTCGCTAGAAATGTGCTGGCAAGCAGGAAGGCACAGATGTGGCGCAGGGATCGACGAAGCAACGCAGGCCTCCGAAGGAATTGTTAGGCGGGATCCGGACAGTTGAGTGTCGCCAGCAGATGCGGCCTTGTCAAGAGTGCAGAATTTTGCAGAGTCCGCCCAGTAGGATGCACGCTCTCCGCAAACCAATCCCCGCAAACCAGGCTTGATCGGCGGGCTGAGTAGACCCAGGCTTCCCGGCGTACAAACGGACTAATTCTGGCTTTTTCCGGCGTAGTAGCCGGCTCGGGTCTGGATCTTGTAGCCCGGCTGCTTGCACTTGATTTCCAGCTTGCGGTAGCTGCCGTCGAGCTGGGTATTGGTGGGCGTATACCCGATGTTGTACTGGCTGCGCAGTTCCTTCGCGATCTCATCGAAGGCTTCGCGCAGCTTGTCGAACTTGTTCCCCACGTTGATGACGCGCCCCCCGGTCGCTTCGGTGAGCTTCTTCATGTCGCTCTCACCGTAATAGGACATGCCGGAGCTGAAGTATCCACCGCGATCGGCGCAAAGCAGCACGTAGATGATGGCGTCCGACTTCTGCGCCGCCTCGATGGCGTCCTGAATCTTAAGCCTGCTGCCTTCATCCTCGCCGTCGGTAAGCAGGATCATGGCCTTGCGTCCGACTTCCTTGGCCAGCATGTCATGGGAAGAGAGATAGACGGCATCGAAGAGCACGGTGCCGGCCTGCTGCGCCGTCGGCACCGGGCCGCCCCCGGCGCCGGGCAGCGTCGGCATGGTATAACCGGCGTTGATTTTCACCGAATTGAGTGCCTTTTGCAGGCGTTGCGTATCGCGCGTGTAGTCCTGCACCAGGGTGGCGTCGACGTTGAAATCCATCACGTAGGCCAGGTCCTTGTCGGTCAGGATCTGCTTCAGGAACGCGCCGCCGACTTCCTTCTCCATGTCGAGGACGCGGAGCTGGCTGCCGCTGGAATCGATCAGGATGCCGAGAGTGAGCGGCAGGTTGGACTCCGCCGTGAAGTACTTGACGGTTTGCGGTTTGGCGTCTTCGTTGACCTCAAAGTCCTCCTTGGTGAGATTCGGAATGAGGGCGCCGTGCTTGTCTTTCACGTTGAAGAAAAGCTGCACCACGTTGACGTTGACCTTCAGCGTCTCGGTAGGCTGCTGCGAATCGGAGGGTTTCTGATCCGGTGCAGTCTGTTGGGCCCGGACAACCGGGGTGAACCACAGGGTAGCTAAGATCAATGCAGGCAGAATTCGACACTGAAAAGGAAGAAGTTTTCGCATCCGAAGATTCTCTCGCGATTCTTTGTTAGTCTAATCCTGTAGCTTAGATGCACCAAATAGGCCGGTTCAGGCATCCCACAATGATGAAACCCGCCATTTTTTCCTGGGGCAACCGAGGCATGCCTTCAGTGCTCAGCAACCAGCAACCGCGGAGCAGTGCCTGGAGAACCGTTTCGGCGCTGGCCCTGCTCCCGGGATTGGCGCTTGTACTGAGCGCCTCCGCGCCCGCCCTGAAGGCAGAGGCGCAATCCAACAGCAGTGCGGCGCCGGCCCAGCAACAGCCCGCCGCGTCGCAGACCCCACAGGACATCCCCGACGCGCCCTCGACGGTGCAACCACCCCCGCCCAAGCCTGTGCTGCCAGAGCCCGGGCCAGACTCCACAAGCAGCTCGCGGCCCACTGAGGCTTCGCCCAGAGACTCTGCCCAGCAGGGAGGAGAAGCGCAATCGCCTGCGCCAGCGCCGACGACCCAGTCTGCACCCCTCAGGCCCCCGCGGAACCAGATTAATCCTGCGGAAGGTCTTTACACGATCTCTGTCAAGGTCAACTTCGTGCAGATTCCGGTGATGGTGAAGGACGCTGACGGGCGACGCGTCGACGGGCTGCTTCCGAATGATTTCACTGTCCTTGAAAACGGCAAGAAGCAGACGCTGACCTACTTCACCAGCGATCCTTTCCAGCTTTCCGCAGCCATCATTCTCGATGTCGGCATGCCGGACGTAGGCTTGCAAAAAATCAATGAGACCTACACGGCTCTGGCGGGAGCGTTCAGTCCGTACGATGAGGTGGCCCTCTACACCTACAGCAGCACCGTGAGCCAAATCACGGACTTCGGCCCCCCCAATCAGCACCTGGTCGCTGAACTGAATCAGATCAAGCTGGTCCGCGGCGGCAGTTCCGGCCCGCCGGTGCTGGGCGGGCCACTGGCTTCGGGGCCGACCGTCAACGGAGCCCCGGTTGGTGGACCGACCATCGCGCCCGTCAACACTCCCGATCGGCAGTCTCACGTTCTGAACGATGCCATCCTGCGCGCCGCCATCGATCTGGGCAAGCGCCCGCGCACTCGCAGGAAGGTGATCTTCGTCATCAGCGATGGCCAGGAGCTAGGCAGCCAATCCAATTACCGGGAAGTGCTGAAGCTGCTGCAAAGCCGTGATATTCAGGTGAAGGCAGTGGTGGTGGATAGCGGCGCTCTTCCCGTCTTCAAGCAGGTGGGAAAAATCCATCTTCCCTCGCACGGCTCCCAAATACCGTTTCTGCGCGGCCAGGGCTATTTCGACATCCTTCCCAAGTATTCCGCCGCGACCGGCGGAGGACGCGTCTTCACAGAGCTGTCCCGCAACTCGATCGAGGAAGCCTATACCGAAGTCACCAACGACTCCCGAAATCAATACACCCTGGGATATAACGCCCAGCCCACCAGCGGGACCACGGACTATCGCAGCGTGGAGGTGCTGGTTCACCACAAGGGACTGAAGGTTTCTGCCCGGGACGGGTATTATTTCATTCCGACCACCGGCGCCCGCTGACCGGCGGCAGCCGCCAATCCGCGAGAATAGCTGCTGCCGCCCCGGGGGTCACCTGAGTAACCTGCCTTGGGTACCCCTCGTATGATATAAAAGCCCCGAGCCTCCATAAGGACATTGGTGTGCGCGGAAAGCCCCCTGAGGGTGTGTCCGCATTTTGAGGAAAGCCTTTGAGTTTCATCAACTTCGCAGCCCGCGAGATCAATTGCAAGATCGTGTACTATGGCGCCGGCCTGGGCGGCAAGACCACGAACCTGCAGATGATCTACCAGAAAACGGCGGACCAGCAGAAGGGCAAGATGATCTCGCTGGCCACCGAGACGGAACGGACGTTGTTCTTCGATTTCCTGCCGCTCGACCTGGGCTCGGTGCGCGGCTTCAAGACCCGCATCCACCTCTACACCGTCCCCGGACAGGTCTTTTACGACGCCAGCCGCAAGCTGATTCTGCGCGGCGTGGATGGCATCGTGTTCGTCGCCGACTCTCAGGAACAACGCATGGACGCCAACGTCGAGGCGCTCGATAACCTGATGGACAACCTGAAAGAACACGGCTACGACTTCAACAAAATTCCTTACGTGCTCCAGCTCAACAAGCGCGACCTGCCCAATATTCTTCCCGTCGACATGCTCTCGACGGAATTGCGCAAGAAGAACGAACCGGTCGTGGAAGCTGTCGCCTTCCAGGGCGCAGGCGTCTTCGAGACCTTGAAAGAGATCGCCAAGCAGGTTCTGACCGAGCTGAAAGCCGGCGGGTAACCGGCATCCAGCCCGGCAGGAATCAGCTTCAAGCAGCCGCACATACTACAACCCTTCTCGCAAATGGTTTTGGGAAGGGCACGCCTTCAGTCGTGCCGTCACGGACCGCATCAATACTGGGCTTTAGCCCCTGAGGTGGTTTGTTGTCCGCCGGTCCCTATTTCTGAGACGAGTTCTAGAACTCTATCCTCAGCGCCAATTGTCCCGTGCGATTCCCCGCGTTCTCCGACGTCTGCACGCTCGTGATTTGCCCAAACGTGGAAGATGTGACATCAGTCGAGGGTGGCGCGTAGTTCGAGTGATTGAGCACGTTGGTGAAAGTGCTCTCGAACTTTAATCGCAGCTTCTCGCCGAATGAGAAGGCCTTTGACAACCCTCCCGCGATCGCCACCGTGCCCGGGCCTAACAGACTACCTACCCCGCAGTTTCCGACCGGCCCGGCCGGTTGGACAACGAACGCGCTGGCATTGAAGTAGTGGGACACGGTTGCGTTCGCCAGATTTCCGTTCCCGATGCAATCCGGGCGCTGGAAAGCACCGCGATAAACCAAATTCAGGTTGCCCGGATCATAGCTGGGACTGGTCATCGGAGTCAGGTACGGTCCGGTCTGCCACAGGGCAATGCTGCTGATCGACCACCCGCCGAACAAGGCCTGTGGGATCGGGCTCATCTGGCTCAAAAGGCGGCGTCCATTTCCGAATGGAAGTTCATAAATGGAGGAGACCAGCACGCGATGCCGCCGCACCGCGGCGATGTTGCCGCGATTGGCGGCCAGATCGAAGCGGTCGGCTACAGGAGTTCCGTAGATTACTTCCGGCGAGAACGCAGTCGGAGCATCGCCGCCGACATTTCCCAGGCTCTTGGCCCACACATGGCTGGCTTGCAGCGTCAGTCCGCCGCGGCTGCGATGATTGATTTCCGACTGTAGCCCTTCATAGTTCACCGAAGCCTGATTCTCAGACGACAAAATGCGTCCCCAGTTGAGGTATGGCCGCGGATTGGGATTGGGTGAGATCGTGCTGGGCTCGACCTGATTCAGATCGACCGTCTGGCTCATGCGATAGGAATTCGTTCCCACATAGCTGACGCGCAAAGTTGTATCCCGCATCAGCTCGCGTTCCACGGTCAGGTTCCATTGTGCCGACTGGGGATCGCGATAGGCGATGGGCGTGTTCTGGTAGAAGTCGCCGGTGCCGGCGAGGGCCGCGGGGCTGACCGGAGTGGTAACGTTCGGAAACTGATAGGCGGGCTGGCCATTCTGCACCGCATTCGCGGTCGTGCGCACCACGCCCACGCTGATGTTGGTGGTGTTGAAGGAGAGCTGGCCCAGGTTCGTCATGGTGAAGATGCCAAAGCCGCCGCGAATCACGGTTTTGTCATCGGCGAAGGGCCGGTAGGCGAAGCCGAAGCGCGGCTGGAAATTCTTCTTGTAGAACTCGCGCACGCCTGGCCCCAGGCCTTGCGAGCTGGCCGATTCCACCGGGCCGCAGGGCAGCGCCGGATTCGCCACGCCAAACGGGTTGTAGGGTCCGGAGCAGGCGTTGATCGATTCGAGAAATCCCTGGACCGGAACGTTGTGATCGGGGACGATCACGCCGCCGTTGCGTTTGTCGAATGCGGTGAGATTGTTCAGCGGACTGACGAAGGGCGGCAGGGCTTGCCAGCGCAGACCAAGCGTCAGGGTGAGGCGATGGTTCACGTGCCATTCGTCCTGGCCATAGACGCCAGTCTGGATCGCGTGCGCAAGAACATCGGGACCTGATTGTGCGGTGTAGGTTTTCGCCGGCAGGCCAAGCAGAAGATCGGCGTAGGAAGATTCACACAACGTGGGCGACTTTAGGCTCGGAGAGCAGGCCGGCAGACCGGTGAGAGCGCCACCGGAGAAGGTAAAAGCTCCAAAGTCGTCCGATCCCCCAAAGCTTTCAATGTCGGCATACCCGACGCGGCGCACGTCAACTCCGAACTTCATGCTGTGCTTGCCCCGCGCCCAGCCCAGATTGTCGGTGAACTGCACGGTCTGCGACTTCGTGACTCCGGCCTTGTCGCGGCCGATTGGAGTGAGCCCGGTATCGCTGAAATTGAAAGTGGAAAACGCGTTGGCAGTCGGGTGGTCGCTGATGTCCAGACCGGCCAGCCCCAGCCGCTGGATGGCATTGGCTCCTTCGATGGGGAAGTTGACGCCAATCCGGAATAGCGACACGCCGAATCGCGCCTCGTTCACCAGGTTGTTGGTGATGGCGTAGTTGTGGGAGAAGATCAGGTTGCGGTCGGTCTCGCTGTCGGAGTCGCTGGGCAGCAGAGCGTTCGGCGCGGTGCTCGAGATGTTCTTGGCGCTCCAGCGCAAGTACAAGGATTGCTTGCTGGTCAAGGTGTGGTCCATGCGGATGTCGTATCCGTCGGTGTTGCTGGGCGTGGCAGTCTCTTGCAGGTAGTTCACGCTGGCGCCGGGCGAAGTCGGTGGCGGGATTACGCCGAACAGCGCGGCGGCCACCGGGTTGATGCAGCTTGGATTGCACGCAACCTTGTTGTTCGGGAACTGCAGGCCGGTCAGTGGGTTGACGACAAGGCTGTTGGCTCCGATGAAGTTCGGATCGTTGAGATTGCCGCCCCGCATCGCCGCGGTGGGAACGCTCTCAAACAACGGCGTAGTCAATCGCCGCCGGTTGCCTTCATAGGCCGCAAAGAAGAATGTGCGCGGCTCTCCCTTGAGCAGCCAGGGAATCTTCACCGGTCCGCCCAGGCTTCCGCCGAACGTGTTGAAAGCCTTGTGGGGCTTGAGAGGAAGATTGTAGGGAGTGGCATCGAACAGGCTGTTCTGCATGTACTCAAACACGCTGCCGTGAAAGCGCTCCGTTCCGCTCTTGGTGGCGATGGTGATGTCGCCCAGCTGCGCGAACTCGGCATTGTTGTTGAACTGCGAGACCTTGAACTCGCTGATCAGCTCCGACGAGGGATTCATGTTGGCCAGCGCGCCGTTCTGCCGGATATTCACGGTCGAGGCGCCGTCGACCGAATACTGAACCTGCGAAGGCAATCCGCCGCCCACCGAGACATTGCCGTTGGCGTCCTGCTGCGCGCCCGGCACGGTGTCGAGCACCGCCATCGAACTTGTCGTGGCCCCGCGGTAATTGACCGGCAACTGTGAAACTTGCAGGAAGTCCTTGGTGTCGGCCAGGGTGGCGCTCTCGGTATCGATCATGGGAGCCAGGTCGGCGACTTCAATCGTCTCGGAGGCGGATTTCACTTTCAGCGACAGGTCGGCGCGAAGCGTTTGCCGCGCTCCCAGTTCCACCGACTGCAGCTTGAAGACGGCAAAGCCTTCCGCAACTGCGGTAATTCCGTAGTTGCCGGGCTTGACGTTCATGAACTCGAAAGATCCGTCAGGAGCGGAAACCGCCTCGCGCTGGGTCTGGCTGTCGAGACTGCTGAGCGTGATCTTCGCTCCCGGAATCACCAGGCCGTTAGGATCCTTGACTACACCCACGATCGATCCGAAGGTTGACTGCGCATTGGCCGCAGAGACGTTCCACAGCGCAACAACGAAAAGCGACACCAGCGAAATCCACGGTCGAGACACTGCACTTCCCTCCTCTGAAGTCCATTGCAGCCCGGAAATCCGGCTGAAAGAACTTTGAGTTGGGACGTTATCGGCGCACTCGTAAGGAAGGCGTAAAGAATTCGACAAAAGTTTCGAATGATCGAGATTCGAATCCGCGATGTCGCGAGAGTCTCAAATCGGCGAGATTTGAATTCGTGATGCGCGTGTGATGGGCGCGGACGATTTCTGATGCTGAGGCGATGCCCGACGTCACAAGTCAAAAGCGGCGGACAGGAGTGTCCGCCCCACATAAGACGATTCGCACTTAGTGAGTCCCGCGCGACTCTTCGTGCATCTTTGATTTGGCGCAGCTTGTCTGCCCTATACACCCGGAGGAGTCATGTCCCGCGTACCGGCCTGGTTTGAACGCAAGTTCGATCTTTCTTTTCCGGCAGAGTTATTCCCCAACATAGTGTGCCGCCTGCGTGGAACACCGGCGCGGCTCGAAGAGATTGTGCGCAGCGGCGCTCGCGAAATCCTCGTGAGAAAGGAAGACGGAAAATGGTCCGCACAGGAGCATGCCGGGCACCTGCTCGACCTGGAGCCGCTGTGGACGGCCCGTGTGGAAGACTTCGTGGCCGGAGGCGCGGAACTCACGGCCGCAGACCTGAAGAATCAGAAGACGCACAACGCCAATCACAATGCGCGGCCTCTGGATCAGATTCTCGCGGACTTCCGCAGCGCAAGAACAGCCATGTTGCATCGCGTGGAGAACGCCGAGCCGAGCATGTTTGCGCGCACCATGCTTCATCCGCGCATGAAAACGCCGATGCGCCTGGTCGATCACCTCTACTTCGTCGCCGAGCACGACGATCACCATCTGGCTCATATCTGGGAGTTGATGCGCGACTGATTCCCGCCCACAACCATCCCTCCGAAACACCGCGACAGAACCTGCGATCCATGGTGGTTGCGCGTTGAGGAGTAATCACCAGCCGCAGGCAAGGTGCACAGGTCCTTCGCTTTGCTCAGGATGACAACCCGGACGCTGCAGCGCGTTGGAGGGGCAAGGTTAGTAGCTCGAGACTCGAATTCTCGGCTTCGCGTTTGGCAAGACCTCGCCGATCTGCACCACGCTCACTCCCGCATCATGCAGCGCGCTCCCGAGTCGCTCACCATCCGGCGTTGAGATCAACAACCCGCCCGCCGTCTGCGGATCAAACAGCAGGGTCCGTACTTCTTCCGGCACTCGGTCGTCGTATTCCACCATGCACTCGGCGAAATCGCGGTTGTTCTTGAGCCCGCCGGGCACGTGCCCGGCGCGTATGCACTCCACCGCGCCGACGAGAATCGGAATGGCTTTCGCGGAAATCCGCGCCGACACTTCCGACGCCAGCAGCATCTCGCGCAGGTGGCCGATCAGCCCGAATCCTGTGATGTCGGTCAGTGCGCTCACTCGAAAACCAGCCGAGCTTTGCTCGGCCAGGACGGGCGAGTCGCCCGTCCCCACACGGCCGGTGGTGATCACCTCAGCCGCTTTCTTGTTGAGGGTCGTCATCGACTGCACCGCCGCATCAATCCAGGCTTGCTCTGCCTTGCCCTTCTTGATCGCCGTTGAGATCACGCCGGTGCCGAGTGCTTTTGTGAGAAGAAGCGCGTCTCCCGGCTTTGCCCCTGCGTTCGCCAGGATTTTTTTCGGATGCACCACTCCCGTGACCGAGTACCCGAACTTTGTCTCTTCATCGCGAATGCTGTGCCCACCGATCACAGTGCATCCCGCCTCGATCATCTTCGACAATCCTCCAGCCAGAATGCGCTCCAGAATTTCAAGATCGGCTTTATCCGGAAAACACACCAGCGCCAGCGACGTGAGCGGCTTGCCGCCCATGGCATACACGTCGCTAAGGGAATTGGTCGCCGCAATCTGCCCGAACGTGTACGGATCGTCGACGATGGGCGTGAAGAAATCCACCGTCTGCACCAGCGCCTGGTCGGGCGCGATTTGATACACGCCCGCGTCGTCGGCGTGATCGAAGCCGACCAGAACGTTCGGATCATGCTGCCGGGCTAATTTCCCAAGCACCGTGTCCAGCGCCGCCGGACTCAGCTTGCTCGCTCAACCCGCAGCTTTCACCGACTCCGTCAGCCGAAATGGCTTGGTTTCGGGCATCCCGTCATTGTAGAAGATTTGTGACCGCCGCTCCTGCTCCAGGACTGCACGTTCCAGACAGTGGCGGGTTGCATTGGTCGCTGCAAGAAACTTGATCTCAGCCGTTCTAATTGCATGGCGATGAGTAGCTGCGTGAGAACGCGGTTCGCGACGCGCTTCATCGGGTATTGTGGCTTGGCCGTGTCGATGTTGTTATCGTCGACGTCGTGCCATAAGAGAGATTCCCCTCCCGCCAACTCGACCGCGCCGCGGCCTGAGGATCATCTCGTCGGGACCTGGAAGCTCAACAAGGATAAGACTCCTGTCTTCGGCCCGCGCTACAACCCCATTCCCGTTTACGAATGGATCGTGATTTCGCGTAGCGGAGATTGCTTCACGCTGATGTTTTCGCATCAGTCCGACAAACGGTCCGAGGCAGATCGAGTACTTGTTGGGGATATGAAAACACCGGGTGTCGGCGTGGACGCACTCAACGGCAAGCTGGCAGTCTTTCCTGCTTACATTCGACGCATTGATCCGGATACCTTCACTCAAGGAAGCGAGGTTTCTGAGGACGAATACAAGGCTCTACCCGACGGGAAGACAATGAGAGTCCGGCAGCAACCTTTCGTTGATAACGGGTTCGCGCGGGAGTTGGTCTACGACAAAATGGCAAACTCCGACATGACATCATTCCCTCGATTTTAACTGGATCTCAGCAGCGCTTTTACTTTGCCGTCACGTCCGTCACCCGGATGTCGGGATACTGCCGATTCCACTGCGCCGAAATGCCCTCGAACGTCAAACGAAAAGGCTGGGTCTGCCCCGGTCCCAGCGGCGATGCGCTGAGATCCACCGCGTCGGGATAGGGCCCGCCGGTCTTGAGCACACGCAGCGGAAGCTCCTCTTGTCCCACGGTCTGTCCAAGTTCATCCTTAAAAACAACTTCCACCAACGCATGCGTCACAGTTTTATCGCCGGCATTGGTAACCGTGCCGTCAAAGTAGCTGACCGTCGCCCCAATGAAGTTTTCTGCCGCGCTCATCTTGAAATTGGAGAGGGTCAAGCTGGTCGCGTACGAGGGAGGAGCCTTCGCCGTCTTGGGCGGCTCGCGCAGCAGAAAGGCCAACACCAGCATGAGGAGAACCACCGCCGCCACCGCGGCGGAAATGATCAACCGGCTGGAATCGCGTTCCTCAGTGACAGGGCTTTGCTGCCCCAAGCTACCCATGGCCAGATTGTAGGCCGCCCATCATTGATTGTCGATTGATCCGACCCGCGTGCATGTAGGGACGGACGCATTCGTCCGTCCAGTCGAGCGAAAGCTCGAAGGTGTTTCCTCGGCCCCTTCAGTGCCCAGAGCCTGCGCTGATGAAGAGTGAGCGGCTATCCGTTTCGCGCCGCCAGCAACTTCGCCGCATTGTCGTGATACACCTTCTGCAAGATCCCGTCGCTCAGCCCAAGCCCATTCAGCGCCCAGTGATAGTCAAACTGTTCAATCTCGTAGAAATGTTCGTCCTGCGACTCCAGGATTCGAAACGTTACCCGGTACATCGTCTTATCGAAGCCCATATCCGTGCCGTAAACCAGCCGATCGGCGTGCTTCTCATAGAAGTGCGACGCGAAGCGGGGAATCGGCGCGGTTTCGGCATAGCGCGCGGAGATGTCGGCATACAGATTCGGATTCCGCTCCAACACCTCGCCCAGCCGCGCCAGATCATAGTCAAGGTTGGCGAAGTGGCAGGCAACGAACATAGTCTTGCGATGCCGCGCCACCGTCCGCTCGAGGATGTCGACCATCCCCGACAGAGCGACGATGTTCGGCTGATTGTCGAGCCGCCAGTGGTAGGCGTTCATCAGTCCGTCATTGGTCTTGTCCATTTTCTGGTACATCCAGATCGGGTCAGCCACGTGCAAGCTGATCGGCATGCCCAACTCGCCGCACTTTTCCCACAGCGCATCCATCCGCGCATCATCCGGATGCATTCCCTCTGCGTTCGACTTCCCCGACCTTAGGCCCTTCCCTTTGTCGTGAATCTCTCCCACACCGCGCGCGCCAGCCTGATGGCAGCGCTCCAGTTCTTTGATGGCCGCCGGCCCGAATCCTGGCTGGTTGTAGCCGGCAAAATCAAATCCGCACCACATCTCAAACCGCTCGGGATACTTCGAATACTGTTTGTAGATGCGGTCGAACTCCGCCCCGGTGGTCATGGTGAGGATCGTCGTTCTCTCTACGCCGACTTCATCCATGTTGCGCACCCACTCGTCAATCTGCGCCTCAGTCTTGGCGTACGGATGCGAGTGCATATCGATGATGGGGAATTTCGCTTTGTCGACCTGCGTGACCGGAATCTTATAGATCGAGACAGGCCGGTAGTCCTTGAGCAGAATGGTCTCGGGCGATGCGGGCTTCTGCGAAGTCGCCGCACTACCTGCCGGCACCTTGGGCTTTGACTCAGCCTGAGCTGATCCGAACGCCTCAAGCCCCGATGGAAGTCCAACCGCCAGCCCCGCCCACTTCGCAGAATGCAGAAATGTCCGTCGATTCATCTCGCTCTCCTTCGTGAACCTTCGTGCCCTTCGTGGTTACCGCCTCGCCCTTGGAAGACCCTGATAGAATGTTACAAAGGGGTTAGCAACCAGCACATGCCAGTTCCAGTCTCACAAATGTGGACGGTGACCAGCTATGTCCTGCGGCAGAAGCTCGCCGGACGCAAGCAATACCCGCTCGTGCTCATGCTGGAGCCGCTGTTCCGCTGCAACCTGGCCTGCGCCGGCTGCGGCAAGATCCAATACCCCGCCCACATTCTGAAAAAAGATCTTACCCCGGAAGAATGTTTCCGCGCCGTCGACGAGTGCGGCGCTCCCATGGTCTCCATCCCCGGCGGCGAACCGCTGATGCATCCGCAGATCGCCGAAATCGTCGAAGGCCTGGTCGCGCGCAAGAAGTATATCTACCTCTGCACCAACGCGCTGCTGCTGAAAGAAAAAATCGACCAGTTCAAGCCCAGCAAGTATCTGACGTTCAGCGTGCACCTCGACGGCCAGCGTGAAGAGCACGACCTCGCCGTTTGCCGCGATGGCGGATACGATCTCGCCATAGAAGGGGTGAAAGAAGCGCTCAAGCGCGGCTTCCGGGTCACCACCAACACCACGTTGTTCGACGGCGCCAACCCGAAGTCCGTGCGCGCCTTCTTCGACGAAATGATGGACCTGGGCATCGAGGGCATGATGCTCTCCCCCGGCTACTCCTACGACAAGGCCCCCGACCAGAAACATTTTCTCGGGCGTGCCCGCACCCGCCGCATGTTCCGCGCGATTCTCTCGAACCGCAAGAAAGACTGGCGCTTCAATCTTTCGCCGCTGTTCCTGGAATTTCTGATGGGCAAACGCACCTATCCCTGCACGCCCTGGGGCATGCCGACCTACAACGTCTTCGGCTGGCAGAAGCCCTGCTATTTGCTGCAGGATGGCTACGCGGAGACTTTCGCCGAGCTGCTGGAAACGACGGAGTGGAGCAACTACGGCACCGAGTCGGGCAATCCGGCCTGCGCCAATTGCATGGTGCATAGCGGCTACGAAGCTTCGGCCGTGAACGCCACTTTCAGTTCGCTCGGTGGATTTCTGGCTACAGTCAAGGCGACTCTGTTCACCGGTTATCGTGATGACGAGGCTCTTCACATGCTGGAGGAGCCGCAAGCCCCGGTACATCCGCTGATCCAGATCGAGCCACCCAGCGAGACAGCGTCGCTGCAGCAAACGCGCGCATAACGAATCATGTAGGGACAGCCGTCCTCGGCTGTCCAGGCCGGGCGAAAGCCCGGCATTGGTGAAAGAGCGGCGCTTCAGCACCGCGTTAAGCAAGATAAAGCTTGACAGGGCTTAGCCCCTGCTCGCAGCTCCTAGCTCGAGGCTCATAGCTCATGACCGGCAAAGAAGCAGGCCACGTCGACCACGCCTCGCCCCAGGCCACGCCGCCGCACGCGAATGCCGTCAACCCCGACTCGCTCGAAGTCGCGCCCGGCACCGCCCGCGAACACCTCGAAGGCTGGATCCCCCCGCTCGCCACCGAAGACGAAATCCGCGCCGCCCTCGAAAAAGCTTTTGACTACCGCGGCGACATCACCATCACCCGCAAAGACGGCTCCACAATCGAAGGCTACCTCTTCGACCGCCGCTCGGCCGCAACGCTGAAAGATTCCCTCGTCCGCCTCTACCCGAAAAACTCGAACGAAAAAGTCTCCATCTCCTACGCCGACATCGCGGCTCTCGCCTTCACCGGACGCGACACCGCCGCCGGCAAAAGCTGGGAAGCCTGGATGAAAAAATACGGCGAGAAGAAAGCCGCCGGCGAAAAAGACCTCAGCCTTCACCCCGAACCTCTCGACTAGCCCCGACCGTATCCTCCTGAAAGTGCTCAGAATCATTGGCATAGGAGCGTGATCGTGAGCACAGCCGCCGCGATTCAAGCGATGCCAGAATGGCTGGTGGAACGAAGGGGGAGCAATGGAAGTTACTGTGGAACACCTTGGGGCAGTACAGTTCGAAATCAAAGCCCGCCAGCACTCGATCTCCTGCGACCAGCCGCCGGAGAACGGCGGCTATGACGAAGGCATGACCCCGCCGGAGTTGTTGCTTGCCTCTCTCGGCTCGTGCGCCGCGTTCTACGCCGCGCAATACCTGCGCAAGAATAAACTCGCCACCGAGGGCACGCGGGTTCGCGTCGCCGCCGACAAAGTGAAGGATCCCGCGCGGATCGACAACTTCCGCATCGAGATCGAAACCGCGGTCGGCCTGAGCGAGCAGCATCGCGCCGGCGTTGAAGCCGCTGTCCATCATTGCCTGATCCACAACACGCTGCTGCACCCGCCCAGAATTGCCATCGAGATCAAAGAGCAGGTGCCGCTGCCGCAATAACGTGGCAGGCTGGACTACTTCGGCTTCTGCGCGGTTCGCGCCGATCCAGCGAACTCCAACCCGTCAATCAGCTCCTCGACCTCATCTTCGGTCCCGCCGATTACGGTAATCGACACTGCATACCCGTGCGCCAGCATCGCCAGCGTCGACTGCAGCATGACCCGCGTTCCTACATCTTTGTGAAAATCTCCCCGCACCAGCGTCTTCTTTCCGATCTCGACTTCGTAGGGTTCCTCGTCGACGTTGAAGCCCCGCGCCTTGGCCACTTCGGTCAGCGGCCCAAAGTACTGCGCCGCGTCCTTGAGCCCCGGGTACGCCGCCGCGCCTTCCGCCGCAATCAGAATCGAAGAATTCACGTCGTCCCCATGCGCTTCCGGAGGCCGCGAAAAAGCCGCCAGCAAGACGCGCGCGCCTCTATCTTCTTTGTCGTCCGCTGTGTCTCTCTGTGTCCCGTGCTCGCCCTGAGGCACGAAGGGTGGTTGAGGGTTTTCTTGCGCGCCCGGGTCCTCATCCCGTTCATTCATTTCCTCAGTCCGCAGCACCCACCCGGCGGGGATCTTACAGGAGAGCGCCAAAGTTCGATTGCGGTAGATGCCGTTCGTGACCGAGCCGGAGTCCAAAGTGGCCGGGGAAGCCGCAGAGTGCTTGGCCTTCTGTGAGGAGGATGAGGGTTGAGACTGGCCGAGAATTTCCCCGCACGCTGCGATTGCCAGAAGGGCGCTGGCAATCACTCGCGGAACAAGCCGCCGAAAACAAATGCTCATCTCGATATGTTACGCGAGATGCGCGGCCCTAACCTCCGGAAAGGGTGAAGTTCACCTGTATCTGCGTATCGACGGCCACGGGTTCGCCATTGAACAGGTACGGACGGTACTTCCACTGTTTGACTGCCTTAGTCGCAGCCTTAGCGAGCATCGGATCGCCCGACACCACCTGCAAGTCCGTAATGGTCCCTTGCTTGCTGATGATCGCCTTCATGATGACTGTTCCCTGGATGCGCTGCGCGCGGGCCTTCCCTGGATACGTTGGGTTCACCCTCTTGATCAGCAGCCCTCCGCTCATTGCTGACGAAAGGTGTACACGCCCCGAAACGTCCTGCGGCGCTGAACTCTCGGATGCCGGCGGCGGGCTGGATTGATCCTGCGATTGCCCAAAGCCTCGCCCGCTCAGCAGAATTCCCAGCGCCGCGATCCAGAGAATACTTCTTCCAAAAACATCCGAAAGCATTACGCCGCCTTACCCATTTGTGGCTGGGCGCAGTGCGCGCACCGCCGCGCGTCGACGGGAATCTCGCTCAGGCACTCGGTGCATTTCTTGGTCGTGGGATCGGCCGGCGCCGGATCCTTGCGCATCCGCGCCACCAGCGCATTCACCGGCGTCACCACAAAGAAGTAGATGGCCGCCGCGATCAGCAGGAACGACACGCAGGCGTTGATGAAGTCGCCGACCGGGAACAACGTCCCGTTGATCGTGAAGCTGACCGCCGAGAAGTCTGGCTTACCCACGAGTGCCGCGATCAGGGGCGTCAGCAGGTCCTTGGTCAAAGCAGCAACCACCCCGCCAAACGCCGCGCCAATCACAACGCCGACTGCCATATCAACAACATTGCCACGAAGAATGAACTTTTTGAATCCGCTTAACATAACGTCGCCCCCTTTGAAATAGAAGTGCGAGCAAATGTAAGGCAGGACGGGCTTGAGGTCAAGGACCGAGGAGGGCGGATGATCGTCGCGGCAAAGGAATGTAGCGGCTAAGCTCGTATTTCAACTTGGCCGTGCGGGCCATCGTAGGTCATCAACCATTTGCGCAGGATGTCGCGGCCGATAAGACAGGAAAAGAACCGCTGCTCGATGATGGGACATGCCACCACCCGAATTACGTCGAAGGCGGGCAAATCGGTCCCCGGAAACGATATTGCTGCTGCATATGCTGGATAGCGACCAGCCATCCCACCCACGGTGGTGATCCGGTTCCAATCGGTTTGGAGAAGCTTACAAGTACTCGCGATTTGCGG